>ENA-OREB01000036-OREB01000036.1-marine-metagenome-genome-assembly--contig:-NODE-36-length-69011-cov-5.106725_pt1 | contig 69011 bp, 74 predicted proteins | sample MGYA00248625_ERZ508552 | MGnify/ENA primary metagenome ERZ508552 (study PRJEB26219, sample SAMN06267888) | marine metagenome | isolation source: Monterey Bay, California, USA | place: USA:Monterey Bay...
TGATGGTCCACATGGTGGCATCCGGCGAGACGAGTGGTGAACTAGAGTCCATGCTTGAGCGATCTGCCGCGAATCAAGAGCGTGAGCTCGAGGCAACTTTAGGGACAGTTATGGCGTTATTCGAGCCCATCATGGTGGTGTTTATGGGTGGGCTAGTACTGACAATAGTGATGGCAATTCTATTGCCTATCTTCGATTTGAACACGATGGTGAGGTAGCAAAGTGAAGAAGCAAAATGGATTTAGCTTGATCGAAATTCTCGTGGTTCTGGTGATCATGGGCTTGTTGATCAGTGTTGTGGCGCCAACAGTGCTCAATAGCGCTGACGATGCGCGGATTCAAAAGGTGCAGGCGGATTTTAAGTCGATCGAAACTGCACTCAAGATCTACCGCCTGGACAATTACGTCTACCCAACAACGGAGCAAGGGTTGATCTCACTAGTCGAAGCGTCAACTCTTGAACCTGAGCCCCGTAATTTCAAGAAGGGTGGCTACTTGCCCGATGCGCCGTTAGACCCTTGGGGGCGTGAGTACCTCTACTTGTCGCCCGGCGAATACGGTGAGGTTGACATCTATTCACTGGGTGCTGACGGACTGCCTGGCGGCGAAGATCAAAGTGCCGACATCGGTAATTGGGGTGAAGACGACAACTCATAAAGGAGCGCTCGTTCGTGGGTCAACGTCAGCGAGGCTTCAGCCTCATCGAAATGCTCGCAGTGGTGTTTGTGGTGGTGCTGCTGACATCGCTGGTGAGCCTCAATGTTGGCTCGGGTAGTTCCGATATTTCACGCGAAAATCAGGTTCGCCAAGTGGCGGCGCTTTTGGGGTACGCCCTGACCGAGGCCGAGCTGACTGGGACGGATCACGGATTATTGATTCACCGACTCGACGACGTTGATCCGTCTTACGCAGGTCTCTGGTTGCGGCGCTACGATCAGGGCTGGTCTGAGCCTTTGTCGCGCAATAATGCCTTCGAAGACCTGCAGTTTGAGCCAGGAATGGACATTGAGCTTCGACTTGAAGAGCAACCCCCCGTCGACGTCGACGTCCTTGATGAGGACTTAAACCCGCCACCGCAGATTATTTTGTTTGCCGGCGGCGAGATGACGCCCGGAGAGCTGGATTGGATCGACGACCGATCGGGCGACCTCCTCTACACCTTGCGTTGGGATTTGTTTGGTCGTATGACCTTTTTGCCAAAGGGAATCGAACCCGATGACTTTTTCGACTGAACACCGAAAAAAAATGCAGGGTTTCACGCTGATTGAAGTCATGGTGGCACTGACGGTTGTCGCTGTGACGTTGCCAGCACTCCTGTTTTTGTTGTCTCAGCAAATCGACGGTACGGCTTACCTGAGAGACCGCTCCATCGCGCAGTGGGTGGCAGCCGATCGCGTGGCGGAAGTGCGCCTCGCTGTCGCTAAAAGTCAACGTGCACGCAAGGGTGTCATCGCGGGAGCTTCCGATCGCGCCGGACGAACCTGGAACTGGCGCAGCGAGATTCGGGATACGCCCGTGCCCGGATTTATGCGTCTGACGGTGACCGTAACGGCTGAGGAAGAGGAGGACGATGCCGTTTTGTTTACGCTCGACGCCTTTCTTAATGCGGAGACAGTCGATGCGCCAGGATAGGTCGATGCGCGCGCCGCGCGGTTTTACGCTGATCGAGGTGCTCATTGCTATGGCGATTACTGCCTTCGTCTCGGTGCTGTCTTACCAAGCGCTGTCCACGGCACTGACGGGTATCGAATCGGTGCGCGCCGAATCTGAGCGACTGCATGAGATTAATCGGGCGTTTAATGTCCTCTCGCGTGATATTCGGCAAATGACCAACCGACCGGTACGCGACGAATTTGGGCAGCTTGCATCGGCGGTCTTGGGTGGACCTTTGGCGCGAGACCCGCTTCGATTGACGCGCGCAGGTTGGCACAACAGCACCGGTGCGCCACGCAGTACCTTGCAGCGGGTAGCCTATCGTCTCGAAGACGATCGCTTGTTGAGACTGAGCTACCCGGTTCTTGATCGAACGACGGCCATTGAGCCCACTGAAACGGTGCTGGTTGATCGGGTTGAGGGGTTTGAGGTGCGATTCTTACCGACGATCAAGTCATTGGAAGTGGATCGCAATCAAACCATAGACCGACGTTTTTGGCAGGAAAATTGGATTTCAGAGGTGGGCTTTACCGACAAGGTCATGGACCCTCCCGCTGCTTTAGAGGTGAGACTTTCCCTTGAGGACTGGGGTGAGCTGGAGCGACTTTATGTCATGCCCGCCTTCCAATAAATCACAAGCCGGCGCCGCGTTAGTGATCGCGCTGTTGGTGTTCGCAATTGCCGCAACACTGATGGTGGGTGTGCAGCGCGATTTCAACTTGCAACTGCAAAGGAGTACAAACACGTTTTTTGGTGAACAGGGGTGGTCCTTTTTATTGGGTGCTGAGACGCTTGCGGAGTTGGCGCTGCGATTTGATGCTGACGAGGACGCAAAGCAAGATGCCCCGCAGGATTCACTGCAAGAAATGTGGGCTCAGCCCCAAGCCCCTTATCCACTCGACGGCATTGGCTTTTTACGGGGTGATATTTACGACTTACAAGGACGTTTCAATATCAACGGTTTGGTCGAGGCCGCAAATCAAGCGCGAGATCCCAACACCCCCTTAGGGACGGCGCCAGCCGATGTCGGCGAGCGCAACGGCGAGACGCAGCGACTTAATGCCGAGCAGCGCGTTTTACTGAGATTGCTGTTGTCGATTGAAGAGGCGGAGCTCAACCGCGCGGAGGCCACTCGTTTGGTTGAGCGTATGACCGACTTTATCGATACGGACCGCAGTCCACGAATGGACGGCGCTGAAAATGAAGTCTATTTGTCGTCGGCGTTTCCCTACCGAGCGCCTAATCGTCCGATCGCAAGCGTCAGCGAGGTGCGAGCGGTCGATGGCATGACACCGGACCTTTACCGACTCATTGCGCCGTTTTTAACTGTGTGGCCGACTGACGGAGGGAAGATTAATATTTTGACTGCGCCGCCTGAATTGCTCGCCGCACTGAGCGGCGACGATGCGTTCGAACCGCTGTCTGCGCAGGAGGTCGCGCGTATTGTGGAACTCCGAAATGAGGGCATGATCACAGACATTGATAGCTTTATTGAGGACCCTATGTTTACCAATGCCACAACGACTGACTTGCGAAACATGATCGGCGTAAAGTCCGACTGGTTCCTGCTCGATGCGCGCGTTGAGATTGCCGACCGAGAACGTCGCCTGTACAGTGTGTTGCATCGTCAGGGCCGAGCGGTGTCTGTTGTCCATCGGACTGAAGGCGAGCTGTGATGAGCAGTCAACGTCGCGCATTTGAGCCACTATACTTAACACGTTGTACAAAGAGGTCCGCGATCTAACATGCGCGTCGAAAACTCAAGTGTGATCATTTGGCATGATGGGGAGCCGATGCTTTGGCGGGCTGGTGCGGTCAGCGCTGAAGTCATCACCGCTGACACCGTGTATCCAGAGTCAGCGATCGTTGGGCTTCCCAGCGATGCTGTTCGGACAACCTCCATCGACGTTACACCTCAAGAGCGGAAACACTTAGCAAAATCATTGCCGTTCATGATGGAAGAGCAGGTCGCAGAGGACGTCGACGACTTGCATTTTGTATCTGCGCCTTTGACCGAGGAGCATTTTTTAGTCGCCTTCACGCGGCGCGATAATCTCTCCGCATGGATTGAGCAGCTCAGCCAAGCGGAGAGCCTCAAGTTTTTTGCGCCTGAAGCCCTGTGTTTACCGAGAGCGCGAGGCGAGTGTTGCGCCGTCGCAGAGGGCGACTCCGTGGTCTTACGCTGGAGCGACTCAGAAGGCGCTCGCGTGGATTTGTCGCTCTTGTCGGTCGTACTGGATTCGTTGACGGAACAACCCGAAAAAATCGTGATGTATGGCGCTGACCGAGCGGCCGTCGTCGCTCATTTGAGTGACGAGCAGCAAGCCCTTGTCGACTGGCGCCAAGGGGGATGGGGAGCACTTCTTCTGCTCGCTGATACGCGCCCGGGCCTTAATTTGCGTCAAGGGGCGTTTGCGCCCGCGTTACCGCTCATGAAGTGGTGGGGTCTTTGGAGGACCGTTGCAGTGGCGGCCTGTGTGGCCATCACCTTGCAGTTGGTTGCCGATCTTGGGCAATTTCAAAAATTGAAGTCACACAATCTTGAGCTGCGCTCAGCGATTCAACAAACCTATCGCCGAGCGAATCCACGTGGTGCTGTGGTTGATGTCGAAAAGCAATTAGACCGACAGATTGCCGAATTTACCGGCGAAGAGGGTCTTTCTGCGTTTACACCCCGTCTTGTCGACGTGGTAACGGCAACGATCTCGAACAGCGGGCGAGTCACATCGATCAATTACAGCGCCGGTCAACTTCGTCTCAATCTGACCGCTGAAAACTTTTCTGCAGTTGAGGAAATTCGAAAAGCACTCGAAGGGAAAGGGCTTAAGGCGACCCTTGAAACATCCAGCGCGAGGGGCGATGAAGTTCGGGCTCGATTAAGAGTGGAGGTGTCCTAATGCGCGCATGGTTTGCAGCACAGTCCCCCCGAGATCAAATGGCACTCATGCTCCTAACCGGGTTTTTGTTCCTGTTTGTACTGTTTCAGTTTGCGTTGTCGCCAGCAGGTGAAGCGCGTCGTCAAATGGCGAGTAATAATGATGCGGCGAGCGCTCAATTGTCGCGCGTTGAGACGAAAGTCAGCCAGCTGTTGAGCCTGAGAGAGAGTGGCGACGCGGGTGTGAGTCAAAACCTATCATCGACGCTCAGTGCTGCCGCACAAAATGCAGGATTGGTGGTAAAGCGCCTGCAGCCCAACAGTCGCGGTGAGGTGCAAGTGCGTTTTGAGGGTGTCGACTTCGATGCATTACTTCAGTGGCTTGAGACTGTAGAGGGCAACGAGGGTCTGCGTATTGTCGATGCTTCGCTCAGCGACGCGGGTCGTTCCGGCGGTGTTAACGCAACATTAAGAGTTCGAGGCCAGTAGCTGTGGGTCGATTGACGCTACTGTTACTGACGGGCACCGTCTTGCTGGCGTTGTTCATAGCCCGCATTCCTGCGTCGGTCGTGAGTGCGCTTTTACCCGCGACAGTCACTGCCTCAGGTGTTACCGGCTCACTGTGGCGCGGGTCAGCCTCGCACGTGGACGTTAGTCAACGTGGCCAGGTGTTTGCCTTAGGACGTGTTAACTGGGTACTGAATTTTCGGGGTCTTTTGTGGGGTGATGTCCTGACGCTCGAGAGTCGCTGGGGTGATCAGCGAGGAGATCTTGCGCTGGACTTTGGATTGGGCGGCACGACACACCTAAACGATGTAATGCTGAGCCTTGATCTGGGCTGGGTGCGCAACCTGATTCCGCTTTATGTTGCGGGTCGTCTTACTGCGGACATGGACCATCTGGCGGTAGACTCTACCGGCATGCTGCTCGGGGCGAGTGGCCGTATTGTCTGGGAAAATGCGGCGTGGCGTGCGGTCGGTGGAGATGTCTCGCTTGGGACCTATGTGATTGATATTGATACGACAGACCAAGGCGTCCAAGGCCGTATGTCAACGCAAAAAGGGGCACTGGAGGTCAACGGTCAGTTTGCGATAGAGCAAGGGCGCTACACGCTCGCAGCTGATCTCTCGGGGCCGGCGGCGCGCAACGAAGCGTTTCAGCAGGCCATCGCTCTTTTGGCGGTTCCAGTCGGCAGTGGCTACCGAATCGAGTTAAGCGGTACACTCTAAACGTACGAGGGCTCTGGGGCCTTTCTGAACAACAATAACAAAGTGAGATGCCTATGAAGTTTTGGCGATTGCTTGTTGTCCTCGTCTCAGTAGGAGGTGCTATGTCGACAACAGCTCAAGATCCCCAACAGGTGATGAACGAGTTTCCTCCCACCGCTGACGCACAAGTCACAAAGAAGAACCACCGCGATTGGCCGTTTAGTCAGTGGTCGTTTCAAAATTTTGGGGCGCCTAATAATACGGTCATGGTGCCTCGTGGCGGTGAGGTTCGTCACTTTGCGCGCGATGAGGCGCGTCTTAGTGAATTTCGTATCGGTGGACAGTCAATGGCTGAGGTTTTCGGTGCGAATGCGGCGGACGCTCTGGTCGTTGTTCAGGGAGACACACTGGTGCTCGAGTCCTACTGGAATGGGATGGATGCGCATCGACAGCATATTTGGTACTCAATGACCAAGTCGTTGGTCAGTAGTATTGCCGGTGTACTTGTCGAGAGCGGGCAGCTTGAACTTACAAAAAGTCCTTCCGATTACATACCCGAACTGAAAGGGAGTGCCTTTGATCGGGTGACCGTGCAACACGTCTTAGACCACGCAACGGGACTTGCGTTTGAGGAAAATTATGTTGATCCGCAGAGCGATTTTTTTCGCTATTACGCGCCTGCGTTAAACATGGGTTATCTTCCAGGCGCTGCTGACCTGCAACCGGGACAGTCAGAGATTTACGGGGTTTATGACTTTTTGAGTCACTTCGTAAAGCCAGACCTTCAAACACCGCCCGGGCAACGATTTGATTACAACTCGGCGAACGCCGACGTCCTCGGTTGGCTCGTGTCGCGATTGATGGAAAAGCCGCTTAATGACGTGATTCGTGACGTGGTTTGGTCGAAAATTGGGGCGGAGCATGACGCCTATATTGCGGTGGACCGCGCCTACATGCCCGTGGCGACAGGGGGCTATAACGCGACTGCTCGTGACAGTGCGCGCTTTGGTATGCTCATCCGCGATAAGGGTGTCTTTAGTGGAGAGCGGGTGCTCCCAAAAGAATGGCTCGAGCATATGGTGGACGTCAAAGACAGCGACCGGCAGGCGATGAAGTTCAACCCTAATTACTCCAAGGCAGATTGGGTTGCTTACCAAGACATGTGGTGGGTACTCGACGACGAGGCCGAAGAATTTTGTGCTGTAGGCATTCACGGTCAGGTCATCTACATCAACCGTAAGACCGATACAGTGATGGTCTGGTTCTCAAGCCAGCGCGACGCAGCGTCAACGCTCGCCCCTGAGTTTCCAGTCAAACTTAATGCGGCGCGAAAAGCTGCAAACTACTTAGCGGAGCAATAAACCATGGCAGCAGGAACACCCGTATGGTCCAGTCGTTTTGCCTTCATTATGGCCTCCGTCGGTTTTGCGGTGGGTTTGGGCAATATTTGGCGCTTTCCCTACGTCACTGGTGAAAATGGGGGCGGCGCGTTTGTGGTGGTTTATTTACTCTGCGTGTTCGCTATTGGCGTCCCGTGTGTGATGGCAGAACTGTTGGTGGGTCGGAGAGGTCAATCGAGCCCCTCTAAATCCATGGCGACTGTCGCTGAGGAGAGTGGGCGCAGTCGATTGTGGGGTGGCGTCGGCGGATTGGGTGTCTTCACGGCTTATACGATTTCAATTACCTACGCGGTGGTGGTCGGGTGGGTGCTTTGGTATCTCCTCCAAGCGGCCAGCACGGGCTTCGTGGGGGTCGATGCGACATCGTCAACACAAACGTTCAATGCGCTACTCGCCGACGGCTCAACCATGTTGGTGATGACGGTCGTGGGCAATCTCATTGTCGGCAGTATTATTTACGCGGGTGTCACCGGCGGTATTGAGCGAGCGGTCACGGTGATGATGCCGCTATTGTTCGCGCTGTTGGTCGGACTGAGTATTTACAACGTCTTTGCCGGTGGATTCGCCGAAACCATGCGCTGGTTGTTCACACCCGATTTCAGCAAAATTGACGGCCCAGTGCTCCTTGCCGCAGTGGGGCAGGCCTTCTTTTCAATTGGCGTAGGTATGGGTGGCATGATGACCTACGGGTCTTATTTGCCGGCAAATTTCTCGATCACGCGGGGTGCCTTGTTGATCGTGTTGGCGGACACTGCGGTGGCTTTGCTCGCCGGTTTCGTCGTATTCCCAATGGTCTTCAACTACGGGCTGGATATTGCAGGTGGTGCTGGCCTGATTTTCCAGACCTTGCCGGTCGCTTTCGCTCAAATGCCTGGTGGACATGTGTTTGCTGTCCTCTTCTTTGTCATGTTGTCGGTCGCGGGTGTGACGTCAATGGTGGGACTGTTGGAGTCTGTGACTAATTGGACCGATCAACGAACCACACTGGGCCGCGAGATGAGTGCGCTTGTAGTGGTGGGGTCGGTCACATTCTGCAGCGTTGCATCGGTCCTCTCGTACAACGTGTGGCAGGATTACACGCTGTTTGGTATGAACTTCAACGCGGCGTCAGAAGGACTGTATGACAAGATTACCCTCCCTCTGGGCGGCCTTCTCATAGCCCTGTTTGTGGGTTGGGTGATGAGTCGTGAGCACAGCTTTTCTGAGTTGGGTACAGACTCGCGAGTGTTCTCCATTTGGCAAGTGTTACTGAGATTCGTGGTTGTTCCCGCAATCGCCATTATTTTGATTACAGGGTTGGTGTAGCACATGTTAGCGACAGTCACTGATTGGCTTTGGTCTTACGTTTTAATTGTTGCACTGCTCGCTGTCGGTATTCGCCTGACGGTTACGGCACGTTTTGTGCAAATTCGCCTGTTCAAGGACATGTTCAGGGGGCTGGCGAGTGGTTTCTCAGCTACCGATAAAGGGCTTTCAAGCTTCCAGTCGTTGGTGGTGAGCGTTGCCGGTCGAGTGGGCGGCGGTAACATCGCAGGCGTCGCAGTCGCGATCACACTGGGTGGGCCGGGTGCCTTGTTCTGGATGTGGTTGATTGCGCTGATTGGTATGGCGACGAGTTTATTTGAGTGCGCGCTGGCACAGCTCTACAAGCAGAGCGATGGCTCAGAAACCTATCGTGGTGGCCCCGCTTACTTTATGCACTTTGGCCTTGGCTGGCGTGTTATGCCCGTTATTTACTCGGGTCTTTTGTTGATTACGGTGGGCTTTGGTTTTAACGCCGTACAAACCTACTCGGTGACCAATTCTATTGAGTCGGCGTTTGCAATTCCGACCTGGCAAAGTGGCATCGTGTTGACTGCAGTCATGGCGGTTATTTTATTCGGCGGTATTCGTCGTCTTGCGGCGGTGTCTCAGGTGATCGTTCCGGTCATGGTTACCGGGTATTTTGCGTTGGCAGTGGGTATTTTGATCGCCAATATTAGTGAGGTGCCCGCCGCACTGGCGCTCATCTTTAAGTCAGCCTTTGGCCTTGAGCAAATGGTCGGCGGTGGCGTGGCTGCTGCGATTATGCAGGGCGCGAGGCGTGGACTCTTTTCGAACGAGGCAGGCCTTGGCACGATTCCTAATGTGGCGGCAACGGCCGACGTAGAGCACCCTATTTCGCAGGGTTTAGTACAAAGTTTAAGCGTGTTTATCGACACGATTGTGCTCTGTACCTGTACCGCGCTCATTATTTTACTGTCCTCCGCATACCAACCCGATGCGATCAATCCGCAGGGGGTAGTGCTGACGCAATTAGCGGTTGCTGAACAAATAGGGGGATGGGGCGAGTCTCTAGTGAGTATTTTCTTGGTGCTCTTTGCCACAACGACTATTGCCTACAACTGCTACTTGGGCGAGAACAGCATTGCCTATTTCGCTAATCGTCCCGCTTGGGCGATACCCGCTTTTCGCATTGCGGTGTTAGTCATGATTGCCTGGGCGTCGGTGCAAGACTTGGGCACTGTATTTAGCTCCTCGGATCTCACCATGGCATTGCTGGCGATCACAAACTTGCTCGCGCTCTGGTATCTGGCACCGGTGGGTATGAAACTGCTTCGAGACTACGAGTCACAGCTGCGCGGCGGTGGATCGCCCGTATTCAAGCGCGAGACATTGCCGGATGAGAACATTGACGAGGGCAGCTGGTCTTGAGCGTTTTTGATCTCGATGTGTCCACCGCAACGTCACTGGATGCGTTGTGGATCAACGGTCCGGATCGAGCGGCTGATCATCGTCGCCGCAATGACTGCTCACGAACGACCGAGCGGTGTGTGTTGTGAGCACTTTAGCGAAGCACATTGTCATTACTGGACCCACAGCAGGCATAGGGCGTGCTTCCGCACTGAGTCTTGCGAGACAGGGCGCGCAGCTCACGCTTTTGTGTCGAAATCTCGACAAAGGCTCAGATCTCTCTGAGGCCATTGTGAGCACGGGTGGGCTCAAGCCACATCTTGTGCAGATGGATATGGCGAGTCTTGACAGCGTGCGTCGTGCCGCTACAGCGGTACTGGATCTTGGACTTCCCATTGACGTGTTGCTGAACAATGCAGGCCTTATCAACTCGCACCGCAGGGAAACTCTAGATGGCTTTGAAGAGACGCTCGGCGTTAATCATTTCGCTCCCTTTCTCCTGACGGGCCTGTTACTGCCGGCGATTCTCAACGCCGCACCGGGCGCACGGATCGTAAATGTCGCCTCAGGGGCACACAGTTTTGTAAAAAGCATGAGATTTGACGATATTCAACTTAAGCGGGGCTATAAGACGTTTGAAGCCTACGGTCGCTCCAAATTGGCGAATATACTGTTTACCCGAACACTTTCGCAGCGACTTGCCGGGAAAGGTGTCACGGTAAACTGCCTGCACCCAGGCGCTGTTGCGACCGATATAGGTAAGCAGCATGGCGAGTTCATTGCGAAAATCATTCCCATTTTGTTGAAACCGTTTTTCCGCGGACCGCAGAAAGGCGCCGAGACATCGATTTATTTGTGCACCAACGCCAAGGTGGCAGATCAGACGGGCGGCTATTGGTACAACTGTAAGCTGACTAGAGTGAAGCCTTGGGCGGAAGACGATGCACAGGCGCAGCGGCTCTGGGATTACACGCAAGACACGCTTGGGTATGAGTACCCGCCGCTGTAGGGATCAAGAATTTACTGAGTTTCGGTCAGCTCTACGTCAAAGGATAACGTGTTACCTGCGCGTTCGGTCTCTATCGTCACGGTGTCACCCACGCGGCGTTTTTCCATGATGGATAAGTAGTCTTCGTTTGTTCGCACCGGCTGTCCGTCGACACCGGTAATGATGTCACCCAGCACAATATCGTTGCGGCCCACGCGACGTGCTCCCATCATTCCGGCATCGTCCGCCGGGAAGCCACGATAGGTTTGCACAATGGGAACGCCTGCAATTTGATTGCGTTTAATCCACGCATCTGACGCGCGTTCAATGCCCAGTACTGGCCTTAAAATTTTGCCATAGGCGATGAGCTGGGGAACGACCTCTTTGACCGTATTGACGGGAATGGCAAAGCCAATGCCTGCACTTGCACCGCTCGGTGAGTAGATTGCGGTGTTGACGCCGACTAACTGCCCTAGCGAGTTCAGGAGAGGCCCGCCGGAATTGCCGGGGTTAATTGCGGCATCGGTTTGCACAACCCCACGAATTTTACGACCACTTGGCGACTGTATTTCGCGACCTAGAGCGCTCACTACACCCACTGTTAGGGTGGTATCGAGACCAAAGGGGTTTCCGATCGCCATGACTTTGCGACCCACTGAAAGCTCGGACGAGTCGCCGAGTGGCAGCTCGATTAACTGGTCAGGAGGGGCTATTAGCCGCAGAACAGCAAGGTCACGCTCAGGCGCAAGACCCACCACTTTTGCTTCGAACTCGCGTTGATCGCTCAGTGTGACGGTCAATCGATTGGCGCGTGCCACGACATGGTAGTTGGTGACGATGAGCCCGCTGTCATCCCAGACAAAGCCAGACCCGGCGCCTTGTGGAATTTCCATCACGTTGAGACTGAACCTCTGTCTGCGTAATGCGGTCGATGTGACGTACACCACCGACGGACTTGCGTTACTGAAGACTTCCGTTGTGTTTGCCTCGTCGTCTGTCGCAAAGCTGAGGTAGTCGACTGAGTTTGCAGACGTCGAAGAATGGCCAAAAAGTAGCGCAAGGCCCGCTAGGGCACCTGCGAAAAATCGTTTAATCATCGGTTCTGTAGGGCTTCAATCCGTTGATCAAGCGGTGGATGAGAGGCGAAAAAGCGTCTCATGCTGGAGCCGCTGGGGCTGATGCCAAATGCGGTTAATTCATCGGGAAGGTCGGACGGGCGCTCGGACTCGGCTTTTAAGCGTCGCAACGCGGCGATCATGTTCATTCGGCCAGCAAGATCGGCGCCGGCGGCATCCGCCCGGTATTCACGGTAGCGCGAAAACCACATTACAATCATCGCTGCGAGAACGCTGAGGAGGATTTGAGCAAAAAAGGTGCCGATCCAATAGCCCATTCCCAAACCACGTTCGTTTTTAAAGATCACGCGATCAATGGTGTGACCGATAACCCTTGAAAAGAACATAACAAAGGTGTTCACCACACCCTGGACGAGTGCGAGCGTAATCATATCGCCATTCGCGACGTGTCCAATCTCGTGTGCCATGACCGCCCGAACTTCATCAGGTTTCATGCGTTTCAGTAGGCCCGTGCTGACCGCGACCAGCGCATTATTCCGATTCCAGCCGGTGGCAAAGGCATTCGGCGCCTCGGATTGCCAGATTCCCACTTCTGGCATGCCAATACCCGCGTTATCGGCAAGTTGGCGAACGGTTTGAACAAGCCATTCTTCGTCTCGGTTAGCGGGCGTTTCGATAATACGAGTGCCGGTACCGCGCTTAGCGCTCCACTTAGAAATAAAGAGAGAGAACAGTGACCCCAGCATGCCGAAGAGCCCACAAAAAACGAGCAGGGCGTTGAAGTTAAGATCAACGCCGTTGCTTTGAAGTAAACTTTCGAATCCGAGTAGGCGCCAGACAACGCCCACAACCAGCATGACTGCGAGGTTGGTTAGAAGAAACAATAAAATACGCATGCGGTGTCTCCACAAAGGTTTACATTCAAAGTATACGTGGTGACGTTAGACTGGATTTTCAACCGCGGGTTCCGAGTTTTCTTCCTCATCGTCTTCAAGGCCAGGCAGTGCAATCTGGCTCACAGTCAGTTTCGGTAGCTTCGAGTCTTTCAGTGCAACTTCTAGGACGTCCACGCGCAATCCGAAGTCCTTGGAACTCAGTTCAAACACAAGATTACTGGCTTCGTCACGGTGCTTGTAGGCGGCAACGCGCGTGCGATCCGCACCATCGACCCACTCCTTAGCGCGACCCCAATAGTGCCCGTCCTGATTCTTGAGGATGAAGTGTCGCTCCACGTCAGCGCTCCTTGTGTGTCTAGTCGTTTAATAAAATGTCTTTAGCTTGATTGATTTTGGCCGCAAGAAAGTCATTGCCACCACGATCCGGGTGCAGCTTCTGAATTAGGCTGCGGTGCGCCGCGATGATCGCCTCTTGGGTCGCATCTTCTGATAATCCGAGGGTTGCGAGTGCTTCGCTGCGTGAACTGCTGGCGCTCGCATCCTGCTGCGCCTCGCCACGCTCCTGAGCATCCTCTTCAGCGCTCTGCGCGCGCTGGTCAACATAGGCTTGCAGCAATTCGGCCGACTCCTCGTCCTCTTCACGGTAGTGCGTCAGAAGCGAGTGCAAATCTTCAAGCGACAGCTCTGAAAGCAGCCAGTCTTTGTGTGGACCGGCGATGACTTCGCCCTGGATCACACCGGTGGTGTGGTCCAAGGTTGCAGACAAATGTGCCGTTTGAATAGAGGATTTTCCCTGTTGGGCTTTTTGCTGCTGCCGCACCTTATTGATAAAGGGCAGCGCTCGGATAAGCCAAGGCATCACCTGACGAAGAAATACGAATGCGCCCGTAATCGCGGCGCCGAGCCAGTGCATTCGTCCGGTCAAGGTGAGGAACAAGACGGTGAGCACTGCAATGCCGACAAAGAACTTAATGTATCCGGCGCGCTGTTTGTGCGGCGGCATCTTGCGCACGTTCCAAAGAAAAGAAATAGCGAGAGCAGCGATGGCTATAGCGATAATGACTCGTATCACAATGTGGTCCTTTCAGTCTTAGTGAGCGTCCGGATTACTGTCCATCGGACAGCTGGGTGAGCAACAGTTTATCACTTTCCTGGCCCGAACCTTCGAGGGCTTTTCGTCCACCCGTGACGAACCTCACCACGGCGCGCAATAACGCTTTTAGTCGCTCACCACTGGCGTCATTGAGCTGAATGTGTGCACCACCCGACAGCGCTGCCAGAGATGCAAAACAGCGCGAGGTCGCCTCATCGTTTGCTTCTTGAAAAATCAGCAGTGGGCGTCGAGCAAGTCGACACTGCAGGGCAAGCGCATTAAGTGCGGTTGGATTTTCTTCGCAGGCGTCGCCAATATAGACAATCGCTTTCACCGAGCGACTGCCTTGGAACTCACTGAGCGCGTGTTGAATGACGCGCTCAATCTGTGTCATGCCACCCCGACAGTGAACGGCATTTAACTCCGCGAGCAGCAGCGCAGGTTCGGTGAGCCATGGGCTGGCGCTAAACTCACCAAGCCCTCTGAAGTAACACAGCTGAAGCGCAAGTGTTGTGTCTTCAGCGGCGGCCTCGAACAGTGACTGATGCAATGATCGTGCGATATGCCACGTTGGCTCTCGAGACGCGGTCGCATCAAGCGCAAAAATGAGGCGTGTCTGCGCGTCTGCGACGCGTTTGATCGCGCGCGCTTGAGTGACAAACGCAGAGACGCTGCGTGTGCGTGTTGTGATCTCTTTTGCGATGAGAAAGCCCTCAGTGATCGGGCTCATAGTAACGGTTTAGGCCTCGTTGAGTAGACCTTGGTCGACGAGTTCTTTGAGGTAGTGGCGGCGCGTCTTAAGTTCGACAATGGCCGAAGTGATATCAATCTCACTCCGGGTCGGTCGTTTATCGGACGCGATGTCGAGCAATTTACGACTCGATAAGTCGCTGGCGTCGGTCCTGAGCGACCGTCTCGGAATCGATATAATAATGGGCACTGTACTGTCTCCCTCGGCCCAATGTGTCACTTGGCCGATGCATTTTTTGTCTAGATAGAAAATTTTAGACCGCCCATATGACAAAAGTTCAGCGCTATACTCCGAGTTGATGAATTTTTTGTTGCAGGGGAAGCACTTTGGACATCATAGAGTTACGACGTAAACAGACGCTGCCACCGGTAGACGCGGCGCTTCCAGGTCGTGAAACGCCTATGGCGGTGACCAATGATCACACGGTCTTAAAGACACCTTTGTCGGGGCCTTTTCCCGCACCTCTAGAAAAGGCAATGTTCGGCCTGGGTTGCTTTTGGGGGGCCGAGCGTATTTTTTGGACACTGCCGGGTGTGTACACAACCGCGGTCGGCTACGCCGCAGGTATCACACCGAATCCGACGTATTACGAAGTCTGCACCGGGCAAACAGGGCATAACGAGGTGGTATTGGTCGTTTTTGACCCGACGCAAACCAGCTATGAGACCCTGCTTACTGTGTTCTGGGAAAGTCACGACCCAACCCAGGGAATGCGACAGGGTAACGATTTAGGGACACAGTATCGGTCGGGTATTTACACTTATTCAGAGGCTCAGACCGAGGTGGCAACCGCGAGCGCTGATGCCTATAACCACCGCCTTGATGCGGCCGGTTTTGGCCGGATTACTACAGAGATCAGTGACGCGTCTGAGTTTTATTACGCGGAGGATCATCACCAGCAATATCTCGATAAAAACCCCCAGGGTTATTGTGGGATCAGTGGTACCGGAGTCACCTGTGCCATTGGCACGGGCGTGCTTGCCTAGCCGAGTTCTCTGGCCAGCACCGCACAGATCGCTGTGTCGACGCTCAAAATTCGATCGCCAAGACTCACCACGGTGGCGCCCATGTCTTGGGCAAGTGCCACCTCGTAATCTATGAATCCACCCTCAGGGCCAATGAGCACAGCACGCGGCTGCGCAGAGTCAGCGTTGGGTGTCGGGTGCTTACCGGGGTGGGCTAAGAGCACTTGACGCCCTTGGGACACATCGGCCAGCTGATCCTGAATGAACGGTTTGAATCGACGATGCTGAAAAATACGCGGCATAACCGTATCGCCAGAACGCTCCATTCCTTGAATAAGTGCCGTTTCGACCTTGTCCTGACTGAGGAAGGGAGACTGCCAAAAGCTCTTTTCGACACGGTAAGAGTGAATGAGGTGTAGTTCACCGACACCAAATTCGGCCACCGAGCGAAAAATGCGTCTGAGCATCTTTGGCCTCGGCAGAGCAAGGATAATTTGAATGGGGTGTCGCGCCCGAGGCAATTCTCGCAGTTCTACTTCGAGCGACACTTCGCTGTTGCTGACCGAAACGACCGTCGCGAGGCCACTTTTACCATTGATGAGGCCGACGCGAACGGTCTGTCCCGGAATAACCTTTAAGATAGAAAGGAGGTGTTTCGCACGGTAATCCCTGAGGACCACCGTGGTGTGGGCGACCCAGTCGAGTTCTCTGAGTAAGACAATATTCATAGAGAACGAATTAGTCCGTCCACAGGTCGTAGTCGTCGGCGTCTGTGACCTTGCGTGAGACGATATCGCCCGGTTGTAAGCCGGTGTTGTCGCTCAGATAAACCGCGCCATCGATCTCAGGTGCATCGCCTTTGGAGCGGCCTACGGCACCGTCCGGTGTGATTTCATCAACAATCACATCCAAGGAGCGACCTATTTTTTGCTTCAACCGCGCGGAGCTGATCTCCTGTTGAAGGGCCATGAACCGATGCCAGCGTTCCTCTTTCACCGCTTCAGAGACTGGGTTGTCCAGAAGATTGGCGGCAGCGCCTTCGACAGCCGAATATTTGAAGCAACCCACGCGGTCCAACGAGGCTTCTTTGATGAATCCCAATAGCTCGTCAAACTCGGCTTCCGTTTCGCCGGGAAAACCAACGATGAAGGTTGAGCGAAGCGTAATATCAGGGCAAACAGCGCGCCACGCCTTGATACGATCGAGGGTCTTTTCAGCGGCCGCTGGTCGACGCATGCGCTTTAATACTGATGGGCTGCCATGCTGAAGTGGAATGTCGAGGTAGGGCAGAATCTTGCCCTCGGCCATGAGAGGAATGATGTTATCCACATGAGGGTATGGGTAAACGTAGTGCATCCGTACCCATATGCCCAGGTCGCCAAGCGCCGTTGCGAGATTGATTAGATCGCTTTTTAGCGGGCGTCCATCCCAAAAGTCGGTTCGGTATTTAATGTCGACGCCATAGGCACTGGTGTCTTGTGAGATGACCAGAAGCTCCTTGACGCCAGATCGCGCGAGTTGCTCAGCTTCTCGCATGACATCGCCAATCGGGCGGCTGACCAAGTCGCCTCGTAGGCTAGGGATGATGCAAAACCGGCACCGATGGTTGCAGCCCTCTGAAATTTTCAAATAAGCGTAATGGCGGGGCGTGAGCTTGACACCCTGTGCGGGTATGAGGTCAAGCTTGGGGTCGGGCTTGTGTGGGTTAGGCAGTACTCGTCGGACTTCGGAAAGTACTTCCTCATAGGCCGCCGGACCGGTAATGCCCAAGACTTTCGGGTGGCGCTCTAAAACTAAATTAGCTTGCTCGCCACCACCCATACAACCGGTGACCAAGACCCGACCGTTCTCTTCAAGCGCCTCGCCAATCGCAGCCAGCGATTCTTCCTTCGCGCTGTCGATAAACCCGCAGGTATTCACAATGACAACACCGGCATCGGTATAGGAGGGCGAGACCTCGTAGCCGTCGAAGCGCAGCTGGGTCAGTATTCGCTCAGAATCGACCAGGGCTTTCGGACAGCCTAAGGAAACGAAACCGACTTTTTGGGGCTGAGACATTGAGGTTTACCGTATCAATCGCGTGCCGCATTGTCTCATAGCGTGACGTCTCGTTCGCTGCCGTAAGTGTTAACCGGTAATTCTGCACGCAATCGCTTCAATAAGTCTTCGGACTCGTCTTTGTTGAGAAACTCGCCAATGGCGGTTCGACTCTCACGGTTGTGCAGCCACAATTGAGGGCCTTCCCACTTATTTTTTGGGCTGATCACATTGACGGCTGTTTCACTGCGCTCCCAAAGCCAGGTTCGTTTAGGCACGAAGTATCCTTTTTCCACCCTTATAAACTGCTTTGAAACCGTCACAATTTGACGGTATTCGAGGTTCCAACTGACGTAATACAGCGCCCCCGCAAGCGCCATGAGCTCAGCACCTGCAAACGGTAAAATTGGCCACGCACCGAGCAGTGCAAAGCCAATTGCTGCGCCTAATGACGGAATGGAAATAGCAATGAGCGCATAGAGATTGGTTCGCCAAGAAGCACTCTTGTTAGGTTTAACAATAATAACGCGGGCGTTATCGTCAAGTTGTTCGGTAATCACTGCGTCAACCCTTCTAAGATGCTTTTCAGCGAACTGATCAAAGTGAGAACGGTATCGGGGTGAACGCCGAAATCCAATCGCCTGTTGAAGGTGCGCACAGTTTAAGTCGGGTCGCGTGCAGTAAAAGTCTTGGGGACGCAGCCAAGGCAGTATCGTGGGCGTACATGTCACAGCCAATAATAGGGTGCCCCAAGGACTGCATATGAATACGAAGTTGGTGTGATCGCCCTGTGACAGGCATGAGTTTGATCAATGTTCGGTTGCTTGAGCGCTTGAGTACCTTGAAGTGAGTCAGCGCCTGTTTGCCGCGGGTCTGGCAAATCATTTGTTTGGGCCGATTGGGCCAGTCGGTCGCGATGGGCAGCTCCACCGAGCCTTCGTCGTCTGCAAGCTCACCCCATAAAATTGCCGTGTACTCTTTTTCGATCTGACGCCGTTGGAATTGTCGCGCCAGCTCCGAAAGGCTGGCTTTGTGCTTGGGCACCACCATGATTCCGGAGGTATCCAGGTCTAATCGATGCACCGCATGAACCTCGGGGAATCGTGGCTGTAGGCGCCGAATTAGGCTGTCATGATTCAAAGGGTGCCGTCCTGGGACGCTCAACAAATGGTGCGGTTTGTCGATCAATAGGAGATCCACATCGTCGTACACGATGCGAATCGATTCTTGGCTATGAGGGACTAGGTAGGGCGGTAACTCGTCGTAATCGCGTGTTGATGGTGCGCTTGAAGTCACGCCGCGGCTCGACGCTCGAGAGCCTGCAAATAGCGCCTGACGCTCTCGGCGAAACCATACCTGAGCGCATCGGTAATGAGCGCGTGTCCAATAGATACCTCAAGTAAATGAGGGATCGTGAAGTTGGGAAGGTTTGTCAGGTTCAAGTCGTGACCTGCATTAATGCCGAGTCCGGCATCGTGCGCCGCTGCTGCGGCCTCCGAAAACTGAGAAAGAACAGACTCAAAATGACCTGCTGCGTGTGCAACGGCATAGGACTCTGTGTAGAGCTCGATCCGGTCGGCGCCAATCTCGGCAGCCTTACTCATACTTTCTGGCTCAGGATCCATAAATAGACTGACGCGACAGCCCATGGATTTTAGCGACGCGATGATCGGCACGAGGCGCTCGGCGTCTTGGCTTAGGTCAAAGCCATGGTCTGATGTCAGCTGAGCGTTGCTGTCAGGGACCAGGGTCACTTGCGCGGGACGTGTGGCCTCCACGAGCGCCATAAATCCCGGATAGGTCGCGATGCCGTGGCGATCGCTCGAGACGCCGGCCGCAAAGGGATTGCCCTCTAGATTGAACTCGACCGCGAGTGAGGACGCGAGGTCGTAGCAGTCTGTCACTCTAATATGGCGTTGATCGGGTCTTGGATGGACTGTGATCCCGCCGGCCCCTGCTTCGATAGCCGTCGCTGCAAATTCAAGTGGCGAGGGGGTACGTGTGTCACGCGAGTTTCGTATGAGCGCGACTTTGTTGAGATTAACGCTGAGTACAGTCATGGCGAGACGCGGGTCACTCGTAACAGAACAATGGGATCCACAGGGACGTTTTGAAGCGGCATTTGCCCTTGTTCGGTTGTTCCTACGGCGTTTGCAGTGGGTGATGAGGCCATAAAATCGACGATGCGCATACCACTAATGACTTCGCCGAATACCGTGTAGCCCGCTTTAAAGGGCGTCCAGTCGAGGCTTGGATTGTTACGATGGTTGATAAAAAATTGGCTGCCCGCCGAGTCTGGATCGCTGGTTCTAGCCATGGCAAGCGTGCCACGATCATTGTGCACACGATTTTTCGACTCATTGACCACCGACCGTTCTGTCTTTCGCTGCTTTAGGTCCACGTCAAAACCACCACCCTGAACCATGAAGCCCTCGATAATGCGGTGGAAAACAGTGTTTTCGTAAAAACGCTCATCCACGTGACTTAGGAAGTTTTCAACGGTCTTGGGTGATCTGTCGGCAAACAGCAAGACCGTGATGTCTCCCTCGCTTGTTTCGAGTTTTACAATGGGATTTTCCGCTGCGGCAAATAAGCTCAAAGAGCAAGCGAATGTTGCAATAAGGCTGATTAAGATCTGGCGGGCATACTTCACGGAATTCTCCTTGACGATTTATCGCCAGCCGTCGTTGCGTCGGCGTTTGACGGAAAGGCGGGGTACTAATAAGGCAATCATTATGCCCAGGGCAATCAAGACAACGACTTCAATGGCCCGGTTGCTGGAGATTCGATCCTGAAGTCGTGCATTTTCAAGTTTCAGTAGATCGTTACGCCCATTGGCCTCTTCTAACTTTCCCGTCAGGCTCTTGGTCATTTGGTCAAGTTGAATCGCATTTGCAGAGACGCGCTTGACCTCTGCGAGCGTTTCGCGGGTCTCTTTAAGTTCTTGCGCCGCAGTGCTCATCGAGGAACCGGTCGAGGTCAGTTGTGCCACGGCGTCGTCGAGGTCGCGCTGCAGTTGTGCCGAGCGCGCAACTTCCTCTGCTAACGTGGCTTCAAGGGCATTGACCTGACTTCCTCTGGGCGCATTGCTCTGCAGGTACTGTGCTCGCAGGTAGCCTCGCGTGCCCCCTTTTGTCTCAATTTCAGCCCAGATACCATCGTCACTGAGACCGTAATAGTTGAGCTTGGTGCCAGACGGTAGACCCTTATTAATGATTCGATAATCGCCACCGGGGCCAGTGCGGACCGGCGTGAAGATAAGGTCGGTGACGTACCGAGTTTCGCTCATTTCTGCGATGTTCGCTTCGACTGCTTCCTGCGCTTGCGCGAGGAAGGGCAGCATAACGAACGCGGCTAGAGTCACAAAAATCTGAAGTTTACGCATAGTGAAATTGTTCCCCAACGGTATCAAAACGTCGTCGTATTGTTGTTCTCATCAGAATTCGCGACCTCTTTTAAGTGGGGTCCCATAACAGCCCAAATCAGAAGGATCAGTAAAAGGCTGAACCCCAAACCCGACCAAAGTTTGAACGTGACCCACGTGTCCATGGAGTAATTATAGGCCACGTATAAGTTAGCGGCACCCACCATTGCGAAGTGCAGCGTTGACACTATTGTAACTCGGCTCCAAATTTGTGCAGGCATTTGCACCTCGTCTGGGAGTATGGTTTCAAAGAGGCAGCGGCCTCGGACCACATGCCAACCGACGCAAGTGGCGGCAAGCATCCAGTTAAAGACCGTGGGCTTCCACAAGATAAAAACAGGGTCTCGTAACAACACAGTGGCGCTGCCAAATACAGTGACCACCAAGGCAACAACCATGAGTCGTTTTTCAACCGCGCCCCAAGCAAGCTTTACAATGACGACCTGTAACAAGGTGGCAGACACAAGCGCAATGGTCGCCGAGTAAATGCCATCGAAGGTGTAGACCACATCACCCACAGTAACCGTCGTACCTGACAGCTGGTACACCGAAAAGAAAATGACAAGGGGTAAGAATTCTAGGAGTTGCTTCATGTCGGCTCTGGTATGATTCGGTTTTGGGAGATCGGGCGGCTCTTGGGCTGCAAGTGTAGTAATTGTGATCGTTGACTACCACACACATTCGTTGGCCTCTGACGGTGCGCTATCACCGCCGGAGCTGCTCTCGCGTGCTCGGGCGTCGGGCGTAACCAAGTTTGCGATTACCGATCATGACACAACCGCGGGCTATTTGTCGGTTAAAGACAGCGATGATGCCAAAGCGGTGGGTTTGATTTCTGGTGTCGAGTTGTCCTGCAAGTGGGCGACTGCGTCGATCCATGTGGTGGGGCTAGGCTTTGATCCGCTCGCGCCTGAAATGCAATCCATGATCAAGACATTAACCGCTGCGCGACGCGCGCGCGCGAGCAAAATCGCCGCGCGACTTGAAAAAGCCGGGATCGCTGGTGCCTTTGAAGGTGCGACCGCTTTGGCCGGTGACAGCCAAATTGGTCGACCTCACTTCGCAGCATGGATGGTCGAGGTTGGGGCCGTAGCGACTGTGACTGAAGCCTTTGATAAGTACTTGGGGACAGGGAAGCCTGGCGATGTAAAGATGTTTTGGCCGGCGCTGGCCGAGGTGGTTTCGGGAATCACCGCCTCGGGTGGGATCGCAGTATTGGCACACCCTTTAAAGTACAGACTGACCGGGATGAAACTTCGCGCACTGCTCAACGATTTTAAGGCGTCTGGAGGCCGGGCCATTGAGATTTTGAACGGTCGACAAACCGACGCCGACTCTAAGCGACTTCTTCAGCTGATGGAATCTGCCGATCTCATTCCTTCGGTAGGCTCAGATTTTCACCGCGAGTTTGAATATGGCCCACGTCTGGGTATTGATGTCGCGCGACTGCCCAAGGGGCGTTACATATGGGAGGCCCTAGAGGCGACCCTATGAGTCAATTCTTTTCGATTCATCCAGAAACACCACAGGGCAGACTGGTCCAGCAAGCTGTGGAAATATTGAATCGCGGTGGCGTGATTGTCTACCCCACTGATTCGGCGTATGCACTCGGGTGTCTTCTGGACAATAAGGCAGGTGCCGAACGCATTCGGGTAATCCGTAAGCTTGCTGACGACCATAATTTTACGCTCGTCTGCCGGGACCTGTCGGAGTTGTCACGCTATGCACGCGTTGACAACGCGGCTTATCGTCAGATTAAACACGCGACACCGGGGCCTTACACGTTTATTTTTGAGGCAAGTAAAGAGGTGCCGCGGCGGCTGATGAATCCGAAGCGTAAAACGATCGGTTTGCGAGTGCCCGACAATGCCATTACTCAGGCGCTGCTGCATGAGTTGGCAGCACCTTTAATGTCGTCGACACTTTTGCTCCCAACAGATGACTATCCACTCAGCGATCCGTACGATATACGTGCAACGCTTGAGCACGACGTCGATTTGGTGATTGATGGTGGGTACTGTGGTCTGGAGCCGACGACGGTTGTTGATATGAGTAATGATGAAACGAGGATTTTACGCCACGGTTTAGGCGCCTCTGAAGCTTTTGGCTAGGTTCTAGGATTAATGTGACTGAGATCATCAACGAAACCGATGCAGAGACTGAGCTCCCGAAAAACGAGCATGACGGCGCGAGTACGGGTCTCTCGACGACAGATTCTCTGCGGGCATCAGACGCTGTGGAAAAGCGCATGGGGCAGCCGCAGCAAGGCGAGATGCCGTTTGCTGTGGTTTTGGGAGAGGCCTTAACAGAGCTGCCCAAAGATTTATACATTCCACCGCGAGCGCTCGAGGTTTTTCTCGAGGCGTTTGAAGGGCCGCTCGATTTGTTGCTGTATCTCATTCGGCGGCAGAACCTCAATATTCTTGATATCGATGTGGCGAGCATTACAGAGCAATATATGCAGTACGTTGATCTGATGGACGCTATGCAGTTTGAGTTGGCCGCGGAATATCTGCTGATGGCGGCGATGCTGGCTGAGATCAAGTCGCGGATGTTACTGCCTCGGTCTACCGAAGCCGATGATGAAGAGGAAGATCCAAGGGCGATGCTGGTAAGGCGCCTTCAGGAGTATGAGCGATTTAAGAAAGCGGCTGAGGACATGGCGGCGCTGCCGCGTGTGGAGAGAGACACCTGGGTGGGTTCTGCAGAACCCCCTGTGAGCGAGCGCACCAAGCCACTGCCGGACGTTAACTTGCAGGATCTGGTGATCGCCTTTTCGGAGGTTTTAAAGCGTGCAGACCTCTACGAGAGCCACCAGATTAAGCGTGAATCACTGTCCACGCGAGAGCGCATGGCCGATGTGCTGCAGGCGCTTCAGAAGCAAGAGTTTTGTTCTTTTGATGCGCTTTTTAAGGTTGAAGAAGGACGCTTGGGCGTTGTTGTGACGTTTCTGGCAATTTTGGAATTGATTAAAGAGTCTTTGGTCGACATCGTGCAGTCAGAAGAATTTGCGCCGATCCATATCAAAGCAAGAAGCGAGTAAATATGGCTATGGGTGATCATGATCTAGTTGAAATTCTTGAGGGTGCGCTGCTTGCAGCGGATGAGCCGTTGACCAAGAAGCAGCTGGCTCAATTGTTTGACGAGTTGGACCGACCGTCTACGTCGGATATTGCCACTGCGCTCGACGAAGTTTCCTCGCGGTGTGAAGGACGAGGGTTTGAGCTTGTCGAGGTCGCCAGTGGCTTTCGGTTTCAAGTGAGGCAGCATTTATCGCCGTGGGTGAGCAAGCTGTGGGTCGAGCGTCCGGCTCGTTACTCTCGAGCGCTGCTGGAGACACTGTCGCTTATTGCCTATCGTCAGCCCATTACGCGCGGTGAAATTGAAGACATTCGCGGTGTGGCGGTGTCGAGCAACATTATGAAAAGTCTGCTCGAGCGAGACTGGGTCAAGGTTGTTGGACATCGAGATGTGCCGGGGAGGCCTGCGATGTATGCAACGACCCGGGGCTTTTTAGATTACTTTAACCTCAAGTCCCTGGATCAGCTGCCGCCACTGGCGGACGTTAAGGATCTTGAGACGATGACCAGTGCGTTACCACTGGAAGAGTTTCACGATTCGCGAGACGACGATGCGGGGGCTGAGGGTCCAGAAACGCAAGGGATTGCGGTCAGCGCAACGCCCGAAACTGAGGAGGCGGACTCGGAATGAGTGATGCCGATAAGCACAGCAAGAAAGTGATTCTGGACGACGATGAGGTTAAGCCCGAGGGCGAAAAACTGCAAAAGGTCCTTGCGCGCGTAGGCCTTGGGTCACGTCGAAAGCTCGAGGAGAGTATTAAAGCAGGCGAGATTACGGTCAATGGTTCGATGGCCAAATTGGGTGATCGTGTTGTCGCCGGGGATAAGATTAAGTTTAAAGGGCGGCCGGTTGCTAATGACGACAAGCTCGAGAACAGGGTTATCCTTTACCATAAGCCTGTGGGCGAGGTTTGCTCACGTCAAGATCCGGAGGGTCGCGCGACCGTTTTTGACGGGCTGCCGCGTTTAAAGTCTGGGCGATGGGTTTCTGTGGGTCGACTCGACTACAACACCTCTGGCGTGTTGCTTTTAACAACGGATGGGGAGTTGGCTAATGCGCTTATGCACCCCTCGAGCCGTGTTGAGCGCGAATACCTTGTGCGGGTTATGGGCCGAGTTGATGAGGCGATGCTTCAGCGACTGAAGTCGGGCGTAGACCTGGACGACGGGCCGGCTCGATTTACCGATATTCAAGAAGGTGGCAGTGACAGCGAAGGGATCAATCGATTCTTTTACGTGGTGTTGTCCGAGGGGCGTAATCGGGAAGTTCGACGCCTCTGGGAATCGCAAGGTGTCACGGTCTCGCGATTGAAGCGCGTGCGCTACGGCGAGGTCTTTATGCCCTCAAAGCTGAAGAAAGGCCAGTGGATGGAGTTGAAGCCGCGTGACGCTGAAGTGGCCTACGCCATGGCCCAGTTGACGCCCAAGCCGATCTATCGACCTACGAAGAAAGTGGCTGAAAAGCGCGAGCGGCAGGCCGGCAAAAGTGGAAAGCACCCCGGTCGTCGCACAAAGAAGGTAAACTTATAGCGACGCGGCTTACTGTGCGCTCAGCGCCTGTCCGTTAAGGGCTAGGCTTACATCGCTCATGAGGTACACCCACTGGGCGATGATGTCTTCTGGGTGTGGATTGGTGATTGGCGGTTCCCCCGGATAGGCCGTCCGTCGCATCGCGGTGTTCACAGCGCCAGGATTTAAGGTGTTGACCCGAATAGAAGAGGTTGTACCCAGTTCATCGGCAAGCACTTGCATCAGTCCCTCTGTTGCAAACTTTGAGACCGCGTAACTGCCCCAGTAGGCGCGACCCGTTCGTCCCACACCAGAACTTGTAAAAACCACCGATGCTGACGCGGCTTTATCGAGTAACGGCAGTAGCGTCTGAGTCAACATAAAGCCTGCATTGACGTTGACTTGCATAACCTCGTGCCACGTAGCGGCTCGGGTTTGTGCAATCGGCTTTCGATCGCCAAGTAGACTTGCGTTATGAAGCAGGCCGTCCAGTTTTGGTAATGCCTCTGACAAAGAGCCGGCAAGGGTCACGAAGTCATCGTGTGTGGCCCTTGATAAATCCATAGGCAGTAGTGCAGGTTGTGGTGCGCCAAGATCAACGATTTCGTCGTAAAGGTCTTCAAGCCGCGCTTCGTTTCGACTCAGCAGTAAGACCTCGGCGCCGCGGGATGCGAATGCGAGACTGGCCGCTCGACCAATACCCTCGGCCGCCCCCGTGACTAATATTGTCTTTCCCGCAAGTTCATCAGTCGCAGGTGACCACGTATGAGGTGCTACTGGCATTACAGCTGTTCCCTTATCCATTGGCAGAGGTCCTGTGGTGTGTCGACACACAGGTCGGCGCCCCACTGGTCTGGGTCGTCATGATCTTCGATGTAGCCATACTTTACGGCGATGGTGAAACATCCCGCCGCATTGCCCGCCTGAATATCTCGGATGTGATCACCCACGTACACCATTTCGTCGGGTGCGACCTGCAGTTGTGTCGCGGCCAGTAAAATGGGCTCGGGGTGTGGCTTAGCCTTCGTGACGTCACACGGCGTAACGAGGCTGCCCGCTGGCGGCTGAAATTTCATCGCTGCCATCAGCGGCTGGGCAAAACGCCGGAATTTATTGGTCACAACGCCCCAGCGCCTGTCGGCCTCATCGAGACGTTTTACGATGTCAAGGAGGCCGTCATACGGGATGGCTGAAGTGCCGAGCTCTGCTTCGTACCAGTCAAGGTATTGCGCTCTGTAAGCTTCCCAGCGAGGGTCGCCTTCCACGACTCCGGTAGCCTCCGTGACCAAGCGTCCAGATCCATGAGAGATTAGCTTGCGCGCATCATCAAATGGCTGCTCTTGGCCTCCCAGCTCGCAACACAGCTTACGATAGGCAGCGAGCAATTCACTGGCAGTGTCCACGAGTGTGCCATCGAGGTCGAAGACGAAGGCTTTGAATGTTTGATCAGTCACGCAGGCTTGCTCGCCCGAATCATGTAGTTGACCGAGACGTCACGCTCTACGAGACGGTAGTGCTTGGTAATGGGGTTGTAGGTCATGCCGATATTTGCCTCGACCTTCAGTCCGGCAGCCCTAGCCCAGCGTGCAAGCTCCGAGGGCTTAATGAGCTTGTTGTACTCGTGGGTCCCTTTGGGCAACAAATTAAGCACGTATTCTGCACCGACAATCGCAAAGAGCCACGCTTTGGGGTTTCGGTTGATCGTCGAAAAATAAAGGTCGGCACCTGGCTTTGCCATATCGGCGCAGGCTTGTATCACTTTGGACGGGTCGGGGACGTGTTCCAGCATTTCGAGGCATGTGACGACGTCATATGTTTCTGGCTGTTCCAGCGCAATCGATTCGGCAGTCGTTTGGCGGTAGTCGATCTCCAGTTGGGACTCGAGTAAATGAATCCTTGCAACAGAAAGGGGGGCTTCGCCCATGTCGATGCCGGTAACCGTTGCGCCGCGGTGTGCCATTGCCTCGCTGAGGAGACCACCGCCGCAGCCCACGTCGATTAATCGCTTGCCCCGCACGCCACTGAACTGGTCGATCCATCCGGCACGCAGCGGATTAATATCGTGCAGCGGCTTGAACTCACTGTTCTCGTCCCACCACCGTGAGGCCAGCGCTTCAAATTTCGCGATTTCATCGGGGTCTACATTACTGTGTGTCATCGTATGCTCAACTCTTATATCTGATGGGTGCAAGACAGCTTCGTCTGGCCTATAGCGAGAGTTTACCGCGCCATGCGGCTGCTTTGTGATGTAACGCGTCGCTGTCCAGAGTTTGCAACTGTCGGTTTTTGACGACGTTTTTGCCTGCGATCCAGCTCCAGGTGACTTCGGACCCCGAGTTGGCGTACACAAGATTGGACTCAATTTGATGATTGGGTTCCATTCCAAGGTGTGTGAAATCTAAGGCGATGAAGTCAGCAGACTTTCCCGGCTCTAAACTACCGGTGACGTGGTCCAGTCCCAAAGCTCGAGCGCCGTCGAGTGTGGCCATTTGAATCGTCTCTCGTGCCGACATCGCCGTCGGATCTTTGCTTTCAAGCTTCGCTAGCAAGGAGGCGGCTTGCATTTCTGCCAGTCCGTTCAATTTGTTGTTGCTGGCCGCGCCATCGGTGCCCAACGCTACGTTGACGCCCGCGTCCTTGAACTTTTTTACGGGACAGGTACCGGAGGCTAGCTTCATGTTCGATCGAGGGCAGTGAATGACATGGGCACCGTACTGGGCGACAGTTTCGATGTCCTGATTGCCGACCGCGGTCATGTGGACGCATTGAGTCCGGGGACCAAGCAGGCCAATGCGAGCCAGCAAGTCGATGGGGCGCTCGCCCGTGGCCTCGACGTGAGACAGCACTTCAGCGGCTGTTTCGTGAAGGTGGATTTGGACGACGGCGTCCAGCTCATTTGCAAGCATGGCGGTTTGAGACAGTAGGCTTTCATCGACGGAATAGGTCGAGTGAGGACCAAATCCAATGTCGACGAGCTCGTCGTGTTTAAAGTGATCGTTCAGTGCTAAGCCTTTATCAAGGTATTCGCGGGCGTTGGCGGCCCAGGCGGTGGGTATATCCATGACGGGGAAGACGAGCTGTGTCCGGAGACCGGCTGCGCGCAGCCTTTGCGCACTCACGTCTGGGAAAAAGTACATGTCACTGCTCGTGGTGATACCACTGAGGAGCATTTCGGCCGCGGCCAAGTCAGTGCCGTCACTGACAAATTCGCTCGAGACCCACTGACTTTCGAGCGGCCATATTTTGTCGTTGAGCCAAGCGGACAGCGGCATGTCGTCTGCGTAGCCGCGGAGCAGCGTCATCGCGGCGTGTCCATGCGCATTGACAAGACCCGGCATGAGGACATGACCGGGCAGCTCCACATGCTCCAAACCTTTGAGCTGTCGGGCGTCAGTGCTGGGCATTAGCTGTTTGATCAAGCCTTCTTGCACCACGATGCTGTAATTCTTAAGAGCGGATTGCGTTCCCGAAACGGGAATTATCGTGTCTGCATGAACCGCAAAACTCACTGATGTCATGGATCTGTAGCTCCTAATATTGAGCGCCGCTAAACGTAGCCTTAACAGGCTGAATTTGATAGTATTTGCAGCTTATTCACGGCCAGGTTTTGGCGGCACTCCCGTCATCAAAAAAGTCATCGGATGTCAGATCAGCAGCAAGATTTAGCGAAAGAAGTATACCCAATTAATATTGAGGACGAACTCAAGCAATCCTACATGGAATATGCGATGAGCGTTATCGTTGGGCGAGCACTTCCCGACGTGCGAGACGGCCTCAAGCCTGTCCATCGGCGGGTATTGTTTGCCATGAACGAGTTGAACAACGACTGGAATAAGGCGTACAAAAAGTCTGCGCGTGTCGTGGGTGACGTAATTGGTAAGTACCACCCTCACGGCGATTCTGCGGTTTATGACACGATCGTGCGTATGGCTCAGACATTTTCCTTGCGGTACCCGCTGGTCGACGGCCAAGGTAATTTTGGCTCGATCGATGGTGATTCTGCTGCTGCAATGCGTTACACCGAGATTCGAATGGCCAAGCTGGCCCATTCGCTGCTCGCTGACCTTGAGAAAGAAACGGTCGATTTTGCGGAAAACTACGACGGCACGGAACACATCCCCGTTGTACTGCCAACGCGCGCCCCGAACCTCCTGATTAATGGTTCTGCCGGCATCGCGGTGGGTATGGCAACCAATATACCGCCGCACAATATGCGTGAGGTTGTTGCTGGATGCCTAGCCGTGCTTGAGAACCCCGAGATCAGCATTGATGAATTGATTCGATATATCCCTGGGCCAGACTTTCCCACGGGTGCAATTATTACCGGTCGGGCCGGCATTATTCAGGCATACCGGACAGGTCGGGGGCGTATTTATGTGCGCGCAAAGGCGGAAGTCATTACCGACGACTCGAAGGGTAAAGACACGATTATTATCCACGAAATTCCCTATCAGCTGAATAAATCAAAGCTGCTTGAGCGAATAGCGGAATTGGTAAAAGAAAAGAAAATTGAGGGTATTACAGAGCTTCGCGACGAGTCTGATAAAGATGGATTGCGCGTGGTGATTGAGCTGCGTCGCGGCGAAGTCGGTGACGTGGTACTGAATAATCTTTACGCACAGACCCAGCTGCAGGCCGTAGTGGGTATCAACATGGTGGCGTTGGTTGACGGGCAGCCGAAATTACTCAATCTGAAAGAGATTATCGAGGCCTTTGTTCGTCACAGACGCGAGGTGGTAACGCGACGAACACTGTTCTTGTTGCGTAAGGCGCGAGAGCGGGGCCACGTATTAGAGGGTTTGGCCGTCGCTCTCGCCAATATTGACGCAATTATTGAGCTCATAAAGACATCGCCCACAGCCGCCGATGCGCGCGAGCGCTTAGTGGCTTCGGCATGGGCGCCGGGTGACGTCACAGCGATGCTGGAGCGGGCTGGCGATGCGGCGTGTCGTCCCGAAGGTCTTGAAGGCGATTTTGGTTTAATTGAAGGTCAGTATCATCTGTCACCGGCACAGGCACAGGCCATTCTTGAGCTCCGACTGAATCGCTTAACCGGCCTGGAGCATGAGAAGTTGCTTCAAGAATACGCCGATAAAGTGGCCGAAATTGCAGACTTGCTCGAGATTTTGGGTGATCCCGATCGATTGCGCACGGTCATACGTGCAGAGCTTGAAGAGCTGGTCGAAGACTTTGGTGATGAGCGACTGACGGAAATTACCGACTCGGCACACGACCTGACGGTCGAGGATCTCATTACAGAAGAAGATCGTGTTGTCACAATTTCTCACCAAGGCTATGCCAAAACGCAGTCGTTAACCGATTATCAGGCCCAGCGACGAGGTGGTACCGGCCGAAGCGCCACTGCGGTGAAGGACGAGGACTTTGTTGAGCACCTGCTTATTGCGAGCACTCACGCCACGGTGTTGTGCTTCTCCAACCTTGGCAAAGTGTATTGGTTAAAAGTGTTCCACATTCCATTGGCGAGTCGGAATGCGCGCGGAAGACCGATGGTCAACTTGCTTCCGCTCGATGAAGGGGAACGCATTACTTCGATCCTGCCGATTGAGGGCTACGACGAGGATCAGTACGTCTTTATGGCGACTGAAAACGGGACGGTCAAGAAAACGGCTGCGACTCAGTTTGCGCGGCAGCGCAGCGTAGGGTTGCGCGCGATTGAGCTGGACGAAGGCGACGTGTTGATCGGCACGGCGATAACCGACGGCGAAAGCGACATTATGTTGTTTTCCTCAGAGGGGAAGGCCACTCGCTTTAATGAGTCGCAGGTTCGAGCCATGGGTCGAACAGCCCGAGGTGTTCGGGGTATTAATCTCGCCGCGGGGCACAAATTAATTTCGCTGATTGTCCCAAAGGTATCAGGTCGGATTTTGACAGTGACAGAGAACGGCTACGGCAAGCGCACTGAAAATGACGAGTTCCCTGCAAAAGGGAGAGGCGGGAAAGGCGTCATTGCCATGTCGACCTCTGATCGAAACGGATCGCTGGTGGGTGCCGTTCAGGTATGGGACGGCGACGAGATGATGCTGATTTCAAATCAGGGCACGGCCGTGCGGACTCGTGTCGATGAGGTGAGTCTCTTGGGTCGAAACACCCAAGGCGTCAGAGTCATTCGCACCCGTGACGGCGAAGCACTGGTCAGTGTGAGTCGTATTGCGGAGGATGACGTTGTCGCAGAGCCCGCTGAGTCGGTTGTGGCTGATGCTGAGTCGGTTGTGGCTGATACTGTGCCTGAGGACAGTATCGATAACGGCAGTGACGAGACGCAAGAGTGACGAGAGTTCATAATTTTTGTGCGGGGCCTGCAGCGCTTCCCGCAGAAGTGTTGGAGCGTGCTCAGGGCGAATTGCTCGATTGGCACGGTGCCGGCGCCTCGATAATGGAGCTCAGTCATCGCAGTCCTGAGTTTGTCGGTGTGGCCGAGCGTGCAGAAGCCGCGCTTCGCCGCTTATTGAAGATCAGCGACGACTATGCGGTGCTCTTTCAGCAAGGTGGGGCTTCTCAGCAATTTTCGTCGGTGCCACTCAATTTGTCGGACAAAGAAGACACTGTCGATCAGGTGGTGACGGGGCAGTGGTCCAAGAAAGCCCTCGCCGAGGGGCGGCGTCTGGTTAATGTGAACGTGGCCTCGAGCTCTGAGGTGTCAAATTTCACCACGGTTCAAGACCGGGCTGACTGGTCGACTTCTGACGACGCCGCCTATTTGCACTACTGCCCCAATGAGACGATCGGAGGGCTTGAGTTCGATTTTGTTCCCCAAAGCGGCTCGCCTTTGGTGGCTGACATGTCCTCAACCATTTTGTCACGACCTATAGATGTTGACCGTTTTGGCGTTATTTACGCCGGTGCCCAGAAAAATATAGGCCCCGCGGGACTGTGTATCGTGATTGTGCGTCGAGATCTTTTAGATCGGGCGCGATCTGACATTCCCGCCATGCTGCACTGGAAAGTCGCGGCGGACAATGACTCCATGTACAACACACCGCCTACCTTCGGAATTTATTTGTCGGGACTCGTCTTCGAGTGGATCGAAGCGCGTGGCGGTCTCACCGCGATACATCAAGCGAATCAGCGAAAGGCTCAGACGCTTTACGGCACCATTGATGCCAGTGACTTTTACAGTAACCCCGTAGACCGTCGATATCGGTCGTTAATGAACGTTCCCTTTACGCTGGCCGATGACACGCTGGATAAGCAGTTTTTAAAGCAGGCAGAGGCGGAGGGGCTGATGAATCTGAAAGGGCATCGGTCTGTGGGCGGTATGCGCGCCAGTATTTACAACGCGGTAGAACAATCCTCCGTTGATGCATTGTGCGATTTCATGCATCGTTTCGAAAACGAGCACAGATAGAGACCAGTTGCTATGGCGACGGATGATCAGTTAGCCGATATTCGAACGAATATCGATTCAATAGATCAGCAATTACTCGAGTTGATCAACGCGAGAGCGGAGTGCGCGCGTCGTGTAGCACAGATTAAGTTGGCGGCCAGCCAAGACGGTGATGCGCTTTTTTATCGGCCAGAGCGCGAGGCTCAGATTTTGAGGTCCATTCAAGAGCGTAATCCGGGCCCCCTGCCGGCCGATCAGGCGGCGCGGATTTTCCGTGAAATCATGTCGAGTTGCCTTGCTTTGGAGCGTCCGTTGACTGTGGGGTTCCTGGGACCTGTGGGTACCTATTCGCAAGCTGCGGCACTCAAGCACTTTGGGCAATCGGCCATTCTTGAGCCGCAGCCCACCATTCGTGACGTTTTTCGACAAGCCGAGGACCGCGCCTGCGATATGGCCGTAGTTCCGGTAGAGAACTCAACAGAAGGAATGGTCGGTCAAACGCTCGATTGCTTTCTCGAATCATCCTTACAAATTATCGGTGAGGTTGAGCTTCCGGTTGTTCACCATTTGATCGCGTCGGCCGGTCAAAGCAGGTCAGATATTCGGGCAGTCTGCGGGCACGAGCAGGCGTTGGGCCAATGCAGAGATTGGCTCGATTCAAATTTACCGGGAATTCCCCGAGACGTGTGTCGCAGCAATGGTGAAGCGGCTCAGCGTGCTCAGAGTGAGCCGGGTATTGCTGCAATCGCCGGGGATTTGGCGGTTGAGCATTACGGTTTGGCCAAGCTCGCTGAAGCGATTCAGGATATTGCACACAACACGACGCGTTTCTTCGTTGTTGGCAGAGAGATGGTGCCTGCTAGTGGTGCAGATAAATCGTCAATTCTGATTGCCAGTCGCAACCGGCCTGGAGCGCTTTTAAATTTGCTTCGACCGTTTGAGGAGCGCGGCATTAGCCTCACTCGAATCGACTCTAGGCCTTCTAAGACGGAAAAGTGGACCTACATGTTCTTTATCGAGTTTGAGGGGCATTACTCGGACGCTGTCGTGCGAGAAGTGATGTCGGCGCTTGAAGAAAACTCCATCTTACTGAAGCCACTGGGCTCTTACCCCAAAGCACCGATCTGATGACGCAATTTCAAGCGAGAACGGTTGCCTTTGTTGGATTAGGCCTTATATCTGGGTCTCTGGCGCGCGCACTACAGAGCAGTACCTGGCAGGGCAAGCTGATTGCCTGGGGGCCACGTGAGGCGAGTTTGAAACGCGGTAGAGCGTTAGGCGTTGTTGATGATTACTCCCTCGTGCTTGAAGAGGTGATTGAGCAGGCAGACGTCATTGTTGTGGGTGCGCCGCCTGCAGCGACCGCTTCAATTCTGAGTGAAATCATTGGCAAGCTTGCCGTGACGCAGCAGCAGCCCATTATTACGGACTTGGCCAGCATCAAGGGTTACGTAGTCGATTCTGTAGACCATGATTACCCGCATTTTGTACCCGGACACCCCATAGCGGGCTCTGAGCACAGCGGCGTTGAATATTCAGATGCGGGTTTATTTGCAGGCCGGGAGGTTATCCTCACACCACTGCCTCATACCGCAGCTACCGCCGTAGCTCAGATCGAGGCGATGTGGGCGTTAACGGGGGCGTACATCCGAGCAATGGAGGTGCAGCAACACGATGCGTTGTTGGCGGCCAGTTCTCACATGCCCCATGTTGTCGCTTACGCCCTGACCCGTGCGCTTGAGCGAGATGCGTCCGACCCGATGATTCATGGTGGTGGCGCACTTCGTGACATGACGCGCATTGCGGGGTCAGACCCTCGAATGTGGACTGATATAGCGGTGACTAACCGACAAGCGCTACTGGCGGCAATGGATCAGTTTGATGCGGAGATGACGATGCTCCGTGAGCTGGTCGACCGCAAAGACGAGCGGGCGCTCGAAGACTATTTCTCGATTTGTCGTGCGCATCGACGCGACCACGACAGTATTTTAAACCCTATTTCTGAGACGGCACCTGAGGAGAATCATGAAGTTTAGAGTCGAGTCTGGAGGCTCGCTACAGGGCGCTATTCGAGTGCCGGGTGACAAGTCCATGTCTCACCGAACGGTGATGCTGGGCGCGCTGGCCGAGGGCACGACTATTGCCACTGGCTTTTTAGAGGGGCATGACGCGCTGTGTACGGTTCAGGCGTTTAAAGACATGGGTGTGACGGTGCGCGGTCCGCAAAACGGTCGTATTGAGATTGACGGCGTGGGTATGCAGGGACTGCAAAGACCCGACAGTGTCCTTGATATGGGTAATTCAGGTACGAGTATCCGTTTGCTGAGCGGTTTGCTCGCCGCCCAGCGTTTTGATTCAACAATGACCGGTGATATTTCCCTGCAGAAACGACCTATGGGACGCGTGACTGAACCGCTCAAACTCATGGGTGCTGAGATTGGCAGTCAAGAAGGACGGCCTCCGCTGGTAATAAAAGGTGGGCAGCCACTCAACGGTATTCACTACGAGATGCCCGTGGCCAGTGCGCAGGTGAAGTCCTGCGTCCTGTTGGCGGGCTTGTTTGCTGAAGGCCGGACCTCGGTGACAGAACCCGCGCCAACGCGCGATCATACTGAGCGGATGTTGCGCGGTTTCGGTTATGACGTTGAACGAGAAAATGATGTGATCAGCGTGCAGGGTGGGGGTCGTCTTACGGCTGCGACATTCGATATTCCAGCGGACATTTCGTCTGCCGCGTTTTTCCTCGTTGCGGCCTCGATTGCACCGAACTCTGACCTTACATTGGAGCACGTGGGTATGAACCCCACTCGATCCGGTGTTATCACTATTTTGACCCTCATGGGTGCTGACATTGAGGTACTCAATGAGCGAGAGGTGGGCGGAGAGCCGGTGGCGGACCTCCGGGTAAAGTCCTCAGCTCTAGTCGGTATAGAGATTCCGGAAGACCTCGTCCCACTGGCTATCGACGAATTCCCTGTGCTCTTCGTTGCCGCCGCCTGTGCAACGGGTCGAACGGTGCTGCGCGGTGCTGAAGAGCTCCGCGTTAAAGAGAGTGATCGCATTGCCTCAATGGCCGACGGCTTGTCGCGGTTAGGCGTTGAAAATGAAGTGCTTGACGATGGCATTGTCATTGTCGGCGGACCGCTAAAGGGCGGCGAGGTTGATACGTATAATGATCACCGAATTGCCATGTCATTTGCAGTGGCGGCACTTCGAGCTTCCGGCACTATTTGTATTAATGACTGCGATCACGTTGCCACCTCATTTCCAGGGTTTGCCGAGTTGGCTGCAAGTGTCGGTCTCAAAGTGTCGGTTGAGAGTTGATTGCTGATGATTCCGGTAATTTGTGTTGATGGTCCAAGTGGCTCGGGAAAAGGGACTCTGTCGCAGCGCCTTTCGGAGGCGCTTGGGTTCAGGCTCTTGGACAGTGGTGCACTTTATCGAGTAGTGGGTTTCGCGGCGTCACAGCAAGGCGTGGCTTGGGATGATGAGCCTGCCGTGACGACCGTCGCGCGCTCACTCAGTGTTGAGTTCGTCGCCTCGACGTTAGGCGTGAGGGTGCTCTATTTAGGCTCAGATGTGACCGACGAAGTGCGATCGGTCCTCGGCGCAGAAGGCGCCTCGGCGGTCGCGACCCTCCCCTCTGTCAGAGACGCCTTGTTGTCGCGTCAACGCGAATTAGCAGTGGCGCCAGGTCTTGTGGCTGATGGTCGAGACATGGGCACGGTGGTTTTCCCCACAGCGGCGCTGAAAATATTCTTAGAGGCCTCCGCACTTGCGCGCGCGCAAAGACGACAAAGCCAGTTGCAGCTGCAAGATGAGGATGTTAGTCTGCCGCGCCTTCTGGAGGCCATAGAAGCCCGCGATACCCGCGACCGAACACGGTCAGTATCGCCGCTTGTGCCAGCGCAGGACGCCGTCGTTGTCGACAGTACAGACATGACGGCAGACGCTGTGTTTGACCGAGTGATGTCTTTGGTGGCCAAAAAAGGAATTGTGCACTGCGACGATTAAAGGCCTGACCCCTCGTGCAGTGTTTTATAAATCGACCCGGCTGGGTAGGACGGCTGGTGCTGCGAAGTTTGCAGCGATAATACAGGTATATTCAATGAGCGAATCATTCGCCGAGTTATTCGAAGAAAGTCTCAAGACCGTTGACATGGAGCCCGGCTCGATTGTGACGGGTGTCGTTATCGACATTGATAACGAGTGGGTCACTGTTCACGCGGGCCTCAAATCTGAGGGTGTTATTCCTCGCGATCAGTTTCTCAACGCCAGTGGCGAGTGCACGCTGACCATCGGCGATGAAGTCCAGGTGGCCTTGGAAACTGTTGAGGATGGATTTGGTGAAACTAAGCTGTCGCGCGAAAAAGCAAAGCGTGCTGAAGCTTGGAAGACACTCGAAGCCGCACACGTGGCGCAGGAAGTCGTTACCGGCGTTATTAATGGGAAGGTCAAGGGCGGTTTCACCGTCGATGTCGATTCCATCCGCGCGTTCTTACCAGGCTCATTGATCGACGTGCGTCCGATTCGCGAAACGGCGCATCTGGAAGGCAAAGAGCTCGAATTTAAGGTGATTAAGCTTGACCAGAAGCGCAACAACGTTGTGGTATCGCGTCGGGCTGTCATGGAGGCCGCGAATAGCGCCGAGCGTGACGAGTTACTCCAAAACTTACAAGAAGGTCAGAGCGTCAAGGGTGTGGTCAAGAACCTCACTGACTACGGTGCGTTTGTTGATCTTGGCGGCGTCGATGGACTGCTGCACATCACTGACATGGCATGGAAGCGAATCAAGCACCCAAGCGAAGTGGTTGAAGTGGGACAAGAGCTTGATGTGAAGGTTCTTAAGTTTGATCGCGAACGCAACCGCGTATCGCTGGGTCTTAAGCAGCTGGGCGAAGATCCTTGGGTGGAGATTACAAATCGTTATCCAGAGGGCAGCCGTGTGAATGCGCGTATTACAAACCTCACGGACTACGGTTGCTTTGCTGAGATTGAAGAGGGCGTCGAAGGACTGGTTCACGTGTCTGAAATGGACTGGACCAACAAGAACGTACACCCCTCTAAGATCGTTCAACTCGGTGACGAAGTAGAAGTGATGGTGCTTGATATTGATCAAGAGCGTCGCCGTATTTCGCTGGGTATTAAGCAGTGTCAGCAAAATCCATGGGATGCTTTCGCGTCCGAGCATGCGACCGGCGATAAGATTTCAGGTTCAATCAAGTCGATTACTGATTTCGGTATCTTCATTGGTTTGGCCGGAAACATTGATGGCCTGGTGCATCTCAGCGACATCAGCTGGAACGAGACGGGTGAAGAAGCGGTTCGTAACTACAAGAAAGGCGATGAGATCGAGACCGTTATTTTGAGCATCGATCCCGAGCGTGAGCGTATTTCACTCGGCATTAAGCAGCTCGAAGAAGATTCGTTCACGATTTACTTGGGAGAGTCTGACAAAGGCAGCATCGTTAATGGTGAAGTGACTGAAGTTGATGCCAAAGGCGCTGTTATTAAACTCAACGAGGAAGTTGATGGTTACATAAAGGTTGCTGATTTGAGTCGCGAGCGTATTGAAGATGCGCGCTCAGTCTTGTCTGTGGGTGAAAAGGTTGAAGCGAAGATCATTGCAATCGACCGCAAGACTCGCTCTATCGGTCTGTCGATCAAAGCCAAAGACATGGACGATGAGAAGGAAGCGGTTCAGTCGCTCAAGCAGCAGGATAACGCAGCATCACCGGGCACTATTGGTGACCTGATTAAAGCTCAAATGAACGATCAGTAACGCGTCACGTTTTTTGTGACACTTAAGAAGCCGGCATTGCCGGCTTTTTTTTGCTTTTTTTTCCGTTTATCACCGAGCTCAGGATTTATGCGTGCACTGCGAATACCGGAAGCATTGCAGCGCAAGCGTCCGAAAAAGCGGCTTTAGGGCTGTTTTCACCAAGCCGTTTGACCTTCAAGCTCTAAAGGCACTTCTGCTCAGAGGACCACCGCCTGTTCTTTACCGAGGTCGATAATAAACTGCATGCAAATTAGATACTTGCGTCGATGCAAGTGTAAAGCGACAATGGCGAGCAGAGGTGCAGATACATGACACGTAGCGAACTCATAGAACTCATGGCGTCACAACAAAATCAACTGACAACGAAGGACGTCGAGTTGGCGGTGAAGTTGATGATCGATCATATGGCAGGATCACTCACTTCAGGTGAGCGTATCGAGATTCGAGGCTTCGGTAGTTTCTCGCTGCACTATAGAGAGGCGCGGCAAGGCAGAAACCCAAAAACAGGCGATGCAGTCGAACTTGAGGGCAAATACGTGCCTCACTTCAAGCCGGGTAAAGACCTGAGGGAACGTGTAAATCGTTCAATCAAGGCGGTATTTTAATGCTCCAATGGCTACGTGCCGCCCTCATACTCGCAATGCTGTCCCTGTCCATTTTCCTTGGTGCGGTATTTGCCACTCAAAATACTGAGGCGGTACCCTTGACCTTGGGAACCATCAGCTTATCTGAGCAGTCAGTGGCCGTTTGGTTGCTGGGTTTTCTTGTGGTCGGTGTGCTGATTGGTCAACTGATTAGTTCAGTGTTACTGCTGCAGCAGCGCGGTTCGTTGGCGGTACTTAAGCGTGAAAATACAAAACTAAAGCGGCGTATTGAGCAGGCATCAGCCGATGGCTGAGCCCAGCACACTACTTCTTGGATTGCTGTTTTTGGCCGTGGCAGCCGGTTGGGTGTTGGGGCGTGGTGCTTCAAGTCGCGACGCCGCGGACGAGCAGACCCCGCCTTCGCAATATTACCTCGGTCTAAATTTTCTGCTGGACGGTGAGCAAGAGTCCGCCTTAAAAGCCTTCAGTGAAGCGCTGGCCGTTAATGCCGAAACGTTTGAGACGCATATTACGTTTGGCAGCCTACTGAGGAAGCGCGGGGAGGTGGACAACGCGATAAAAATTCACCAATCCTTGCTGTCTCGCACTCGATTGCCTGACGTTCAAAAAAATCAAGCCCACCTTGAGCTTGCCAAAGACTTTATTGCCGCGGGGCTGTTAGATCGAGCCGAGCAATTGCTGAACGATTTGATTGAGCTGTCAGAAGATCATGAGGCCGATGCAAAGACGCTGTTAATTGACGTGTGTGAAGCGAGTCGCGACTGGTCGCAAGCGCGTCTTCTTGCTGAATCGCAGTTGACACAGACAGTGTCCCAACCCGAGCCGGCTGCGAAGATCAAGGCAGGAAAGATCAGAGAAAAGCTCAGTTACTATTGCTGTGAAGATGCTGAAGATCATGAGCTGAAGAAGGACGCGCAGGGTTCACGAGCGCTTGCCCAAGAAGCGTTGAAGTGGAGTGAGAACGCGATTTGGCCACAAATTATTTTGGCGCGGCTAGACCAGCAAGAAGGGCAGCCGGCGCGCGCGTATGACCGGTTAGTTGCTGCGGCAGAGTTGTTGCCCGAGCGTTTCCCCGAAGTCGTTAATGAACTCGTCAGTCTCAGCACTGTGCTTGACCGACATAGTGCTTTTAGGGCGTTAGTCGAGCGGCTGCTGAAGCGTCGAGAGGATCCGCAGATCCGAGTCATACTGGCTGACGCGTACATTGCAAGTGGCCAAGAGGCGCGCGCCCTAGACGTGATCAAGCAGGGTTTGGAGAGCAAGCCCAGCTCCTTGTTATTAGCGAGAGCACTGGCGCTTTTGGGCGATGACGTCATTGACGGTTCACTGGTGGCGAGTGCTCACACACTGGCCTCGCGTCAGTCGACTTACTTGTGTGGTGTATGCGGTTTTCACGGACCAAGTTTTTATTGGCAATGTCCCGGCTGTAAAAGTTGGGATACGCTCTATCGCCCCGTGCGATAATAGGCGCTTCACTTTTTGGACCCAGGAAGATCTCTATGCAAAGCCCGCTAATTGTCGCCCTTGATTTTTCGTCATTGGAGCAGGCTTTGACGTGCGCGCGAGCACTGGACCCACGCAAGGTGCGCCTTAAAGTCGGCAAGCAACTTTTCACGAGTGAAGGCCCACGTATTTTAGACGAGTTGCATCAGCTGGGCTTTGAGGTCTTTTTAGACCTTAAGTTTCATGACATTCCAAACACAGTTGCCGGCGCCGTATCAGCGGCGGCAGCACTCGGTGTCTGGATGGTGAATGTGCACGCTTCTGGCGGACGTCGCATGATGGAGGCCGCCGCAGACGCGGTCGCGCGAAGTGGTCAAGCGACGCAATTGATTGCGGTGACCGTCCTGACCAGCATGGATACGACAGATCTTTTGGAGCTGGGTATCGATGAGCCACCGAATCAACGTGTCGCGCGCTTGGCGACTTTGGCTCACTCCTGTGGACTTGCAGGTGTTGTCTGCTCCGCGCAGGAGGCGCCACTGTTACGTACCAGTTGTGGAGATGACTTCGCCTTGGTGACGCCGGGTATTCGTTTGCCCGAGGACGCGGCGGGTGATCAACGCCGCGTGGTCACGCCCTGGGATGCGATGGAGGGAGGCTCGTCATACCTCGTTATGGGACGTTCGATCACTGGTGCCGCAGATCCTGCCCGCGTTGTTGAGGGTATTCTTAGTCGGATTGAGTAAGCAAAACTGACCACCTTTGAGCCGTTTCGGTGATTGGTCTGTTTGTTCGTGGTGTAGCCCTCTAATGTCATTTCAGAGCCATATTGGCTCAGTGACAGAGGAGACGTTCACATGGTTTACACAGAACAAAGATCATCATTTTGGCTGGCATTGGTCGCTGCACTCACGCTGGTGTCCTTTGCAGTTTTACCGGTCTACGGCGCGGAGACGGTTAATATCAATCGGGCAGACGTTAGTACGCTGGCATCGCAACTGGTTGGTGTTGGACCACAGCTGGCGAAACGAATTGTTGAGTTTCGGGAGCGATACGGCGCCTTTAAGAGCCTTGAAGCGCTGTCAGATGTGCGGGGAATCGGGACCGTATTACTTGAAAAAAATGAGCAACGAATTGTGCTCGAGTAAAATTGAGATGGGGCGTTTTTTTGCCCCTTTTTCTGTTGATCTGGTAGCATGCGCCCCGCAAAACGGAGGCAGCGTTGACAATGGATTACGATGTTTTTAATGGCGATGCAGACGGTATTTGCGCCCTGATTCAACTCCGTCGTGCTGACCCAAAGCCCGATGCTGAGCTGATTACAGGTGTCAAGCGTGACATCGAGTTACTTCAGCGGGTCCCCAGCCATGAGGGCGACCGGGTCACCGCATTAGATATTTCATTCGACAAGAACCGAGACGATTGCATTAGGCTGATTGAGGCCGGCGCAGAAGTGTTTTTTTGTGATCATCACTTTTCGGGCGATGTGCCTGTACACGAGCGGCTCACCGTTCTGATGAGCGCCTCACCTGTGGTGTGTACCAGTGCGCTTATCAATGGACGTTTACGCGGTGAGTTTGCCGAGTGGGCCGTTGTCGGATGTTTTGGCGACAACTTAGACACGACCGCTGACACCATTATTGGAAAGATGAGCTATTCGGTGGACCGGCAAGCGCTGCGACAGCTGGGTGTGTGTGTTAACTATAACGCCTATGGTGCCAGTGCGGCTGATTTGCATATTGAACCGGCCGCACTTTATCGGCGAATGCAGCAGCACAAGTCCCCAACCGCAATGATCAGTGACGATCGTGATTTATTTGAGATGTTGACCGATGCCTACCGTCTGGACATGCACGCCGCCCAGTCGGCTCCTAGAGCGGTCGATGACGACGATCTAGTGGTGGTGTCCCTGCCCGATGCGTCGTGGTCGAGACGTGTTAGCGGGGTTTTGGGTAATGATTTAGCCAACCAATCTCCCAATAAGGCACATGCGGTGCTGACCGATGTCCAAGGGGGCTATTTGGTGAGTGTGAGAGCGCCGCTGAATAATAGAACGGGCGCGGACGACGTCTGTCGTCAGTTCAAAACTGGGGGTGGCCGCGCGGCGGCGGCGGGTATAAACCATTTGCCGCGAGAGGAATTAGGGCGCTTTATTGACGCCCTTCGTCAGCAGTTCGGTTAGCTCCTCTTTGTTGTCAGATGACTTTCGATCCGAGCGAGCGCCTCCATAATGGACGTCTCGGTCTTGGTTTGTCCCTCTACTCCGGGTGTGGTCTGTCGGAAGCGTTCAAACAACAGCAGCAAGTTGTTGATGACTGAGGCATCAAACGCTTGGTTGCGGAGCACTAGAGTCCGTGCGGAGTGCTCAAGGGTGCCGTAGAAGACGTCGCGCATTTGCCAGACGGGCGTTGATGCATCGAATTCCTGAAGCCCAATACCTCGCTCGAGTATGGCGTCAAAGACGCGGACGTACTCTCGAATTTGCGGTAACTGGCGTCCGGTCTCACCCTGTCGTTCCCTCGCTCGCGAGGTGATCTCGACAATCTTGAAGTCGTCAATGAGTGAGTGCAGGTGGTAGTCAGCAAGCTCTTTGAGTTGCTGTGTCACTGAGCCGTGGGGTGAAAGTGCCGCCAGCGCGCCTCGCGTCAGCTCCCTCCAGAATCGATCAACAACGGCTTCTAAGAGTTCCTGTTTGTTTTTGTGGTAAAGATAAATTGTACCCTCGGCAATATCGGCACGTCGCGCAATCTCGGCCATGCGAGCGCCGTCCACGCCGGACTCAGCAAATACAGCGGTTGCGGCGACGAGTAAGTTCTCTTCGCGCGCCTCTAATCGTTGCCGTTGTGTCGTACTCATAGTCAGTCCAGTTCCGCTGTTTTTGTTACAAAAAACTGTTTCTGCGCAATGGCTTGTGGGCTAAACAGCAAGCGCTTATAGTCACCTGAGTCAGGCTCATTATTAATGAGCAGTAATCATGGGAATGATAGGGGAACATCACAGTGGCTGACAAGACCATCAAGATTGGCGGTGCAACCGGTTTCTGGGGCGAGACGGACATGGCAATGTCGCAGTTCTTCGACGAAGGTGACCTTGACTACATTGTTTTTGATTATTTGGCCGAAATTACCATGTCGATTTTGGCACGCGCACGCGCTTCCGATCCGAACTTGGGTTATGCGACGGACTTTGTTTCGGCCATTGTGAAGCCGAATTTACAGCGCATTGCGGACTCGGGTGTAACGCTAATCAGCAATGCTGGCGGAGTGAATCCTGAGGCGTGTGGTGAAGCGCTGCGAGAGACCATTGCCGCCGCCGGATTGAATTTGAAAGTAGTGGTGGTCACGGGTGATGACCTCATGCCACACCTCGGTCAGCTTAAGTCCTCTGGGGTTACCGAGATGTTCTCGGATGAAGCATTCCCCCCGGTGGATAAAATAGCGAGCGCTAATGCGTACATTGGCGGTTTTCCGGTTGCTGCGGCGCTCGCCTCGGGCGCTGATATTGTGGTCACAGGGCGCTGTGTCGACAGTGCCGTGACGCTTGGTGCATGCATTTACGAATTTGGCTGGTCTGTCGATGAGCTCGACAACCTTGCTGCGGGTTCTGCCATTGGGCACCTCATTGAGTGCGGTCCGCAAGTTACAGGCGGAAACTTCACCGACTGGGAAAAAGTGGCGGACTCGCTGTACAAGGTAGGCTACCCGATTGCTGAAATATCAAAAGACGGATCGTGCGATCTTTACAAGCCTTCGGGCACGGGTGGCATTGTTAATAAGGGGACGGTGGCAGAGCAGCTTCTCTATGAAATTGGGGACCCCGCGGCGTATGTTGTGCCCGATGTTGTGTGCGATTTTACTCAGATCCGGCTTGAGGAAGTGGGTGAAAATCGCGTTCATGTGTCCGGTGCTCGCGGGCGAGGCGTCACCTCAAGCTACAAGGCGAGTATGACCTGGGCGGATGGTTGGCGTGCAGGCACGACCTTTTGGTGCATTGGGCGGCGAGCCGCAGACAAGGCGCGTATTTTCGCTGAAGAGGCTTTGGTGCGCACACGAGCGAAGATTAAAGCAATGGGTGCTGAAGACTTTGACGACGTGGTCATTGATGTAATCGGTGAAGAGAGTTTCTGGGGAGCTCATGCGACGGCAACATCAAGTCGTGAGGTGGCCCTGAAGGTGGCGTGTCGCCACCAGGACGCACGTGCTGTGGCTTTACTGCTGCGTGAGTTATCCGGTGTGGCGTTGGGTGCGCCTGCGGGCATGGCGTTTTTTGCGGGCGCTCGCGCTAAGCCTTCACCCGTGATCCGTCTGTTTTCAACGCTCGTTGATAAGTCGTCGATCGAGTTGAAGCTCATCGACGAGTCGGCAGAAACGACGTTTGTTCCACCCACAGCGCCGGTCGGTGTCAGCGCAGCCCTTGAGGCAGGTATTCCTGAGATTGAAGACAGCCCTAAATCCACTCTTGTCGAAGTGCCACTTGAGACACTCGCCTGGGGCCGCTCAGGGGACAAGGGCGACAAGGCTAATGTTGGCGTTATTGCACGAAAGCCCGATTATCTCCCTTGGATCGCCGCAACGCTGACCGAGGCGTACGTGGCAGATCGTTTTGCGCACTTTATGACAACGCCGGGCATTGATCGCTACTATCTACCGGGAACGTCGGCACTCAACTTTCTGCTGCACAACGCGCTGGGCGGTGGTGGTATTGCGAGTCTAAGGAACGACCCGCAGGCCAAGGCCTACGCGCAAGTACTACTGGATACCCCCGTTATGATTCCACAACACCTTTTGGAGGCGTGATATGGCAATCCTGACCTCAACTGTGCATCCCTCGAGCGACAGTTTTGAAGAAAATCGATCAAATATGGTCGCACTCATCAACCATTGGCGTGACCTTGAGCAGCGCACCATTGACACCTCGAATAAGCGGCTTAAAACCTTCAGGGCGCGCGGACAACTGTCACCCAGAGAGCGTCTTGAACGCCTGCTCGATCCTGGTATGCCGTTTTTGCAAATGCATTCAATGGCGAATTTTTGCGTTGAAAACCCCGATCAGGAAACCAGTGTTCCCGGGGCGTCGGTCATCGTGGGCGTTGGCTTTGTAGAGGGTGTGCGCTGCATGATTTGGGTTGATGACTCAGGGATTTCAGCAGGCGCTGCAACAGAGTCAACGGGCTTTGTATCGACTTCAATTCTAGAGATGTGCATGCGGCAAAAACTCCCCGTCATTCACTTGGTCGAGAGTGCAGGCGCGAATCTTTTGAAGTACAAAGTCGAGTTGTGGTCTCGTTTTGGCAATGTCTTTCGTGACCTTGCGAGACTTTCTGCAGCGGGAATACCCACCATGGTGGTACTGCACGGGGGTTCTACTGCCGGTGGCGCCTACATGCCCGGCATGTCCGACTACGTTATTGGGGTTAAGGAAAATGGCATGGCGGCACTTGGCGGTGCCGCCTTGGTAAAAGCTGCGACCGGTGAAGAGGCTGATGATCGAGAGCTTGGCGGCACAGAGATGCATTCGAGCGTCTCCGGTGTGGTCGAGTATTTAGTAGAAGACGACGCGCACGGGATTTTAAAGGCGCGCGAGGTCATGAAGAGCATCGACTGGAACAAACGCGTGACCTCGGTCGTGAGACGACCCTATGAGCCACCTCGGTTTCCTGCTGAAGAGCTTGCTGGCGCCATTCCTGTCGACCCGAAGGTCCCTTACGATGTCCGAGAGGTGCTGGCACGTCTGGTCGACGACTCGTCCGTCGAGGAGTTTAAGGCGCGTTATGGGGTGTCAACCGTTTGTGGGTATGCATCGATTACGGGTATCAGCTTTGGTTTTATCGGCAACAACGGGCCTATTGATCCCAATGGTGCGACGAAAGCCGCACAATTCATACAGCTCTGTGACGCTGCAGACATGCCTATTTTGTTCTTCAACAATACCACTGGGTACATGGTCGGTACTGAGTACGAACAAGCTGGGATGATCAAGCACGGATCAAAAATGATTCAGGCGGTTTCTAACGCCCGCGTTCCTAAGATTTCGCTCTACATCGGCGCAAGTTTTGGGGCGGGCAACTACGGGATGTGTGGTTGGTCCTATCAACCGGACTTTTTGTTTGCCTGGCCCAATGCCCGGACGGGTGTCATGGCGGGCCAAAGCGCTGCTGACACGATGTCTGAGGTGGCTCGTGTAGGGGCGGCTCGAAAAGGGCAAGAGGCGCCTGAGGAAATGTTGGAACAGCAAGCGGCGGCTATTCGGGCGCACTTTGACGCCCAGGAAGATGCGTTCTACACGTCGGGTCGTGTACTTGACCACGGCATTATTGACCCGCGGGATACTCGAAAAGTACTCGCGTTCTGTCTCGAAACTGTTTTGGAAGGTCGGCTACGAGCAACGCGTGCCAATGCCTTCGGCATTGCGAGGATGTGATGATGACCACACTACCTAAAACAAAAACCTTAGCGCTGTCGCTCGACGCGGGGTGGCTCACCGTCTGGTTCAATCAACCGGAACGCCGCAATCCATTAACAGACGAGGCTGTGGAGGATCTGGCCACTGTTATTGAGTCGATTAAGGATCAGCGTGACATTCGCGGTATGACGATACGCGGTAAAGGTGGCTTTTTTTGTGCGGGGGGCGATCTTAAGGGCTTTAATGCGATGGCCACGGGTGCGACACAAGACGCGATGCGAATGAGTCGTCGTATTGGACACGTCCTTGCCGAGTTGAATGCATTACCGCAGGTGACGGTTGCCGTTATCGAGGGTGCAGCTATGGCGGGCGGCTTGGGTGTCGCCTGTTGCTGCGACGTTACGGTAGGGCTACACGATGCTAAATTTGGATTCTCAGAGACGCGAATTGGGATCACGCCCGCACAAATAGCGCGCTATGTGTTGCAAAAATGCGGTTACTCAACCGGTCGACGCTTAATGCTCACAGCCGCCCGATTTAAGGGTGAAGAGGCCAGAGCACTGGGCGTTTTGGACTTTGTTGCGAGTAATACTGAAGAGCTAGAGGCCCTTGAGCAACGGGTTAAACAAGACGTGCTCGAGTGCGCACCGGGTGCAGTGGCGGCATGCAAGGCCCTGATCATTGGGATGCCTGCAACGCCTGATGAACAGAAAGTGGAGTTTGCAGCCATGAATTTTAGTGGCTGCCTGCAAGGGGATGAGGGCAAAGAGGGCGTGGCGTCCTTCATCGAGAAGCGCAAACCCAACTGGCACACGGAGATTTAATGATGAAGGCACTGACCACCCTACTCGTGGCCAACCGCGGAGAAATTGCGGTGCGCATTATGCGAACTGCGAAAACGATGGGTATGAGGACGATTGCCGTTTACTCAGAAGCTGATGCAGATGCGATGCACGTGCGTGAGGCGGACCAGTCAATTTGTATTGGACCTGCACCGGTTGCGGAGTCTTATTTGCAAATCAATGCGATCCTCGACGCAGCGGATCGTACTGGCGCCGATTGCATTCACCCCGGATACGGCTTTTTGTCTGAGAACCAAGCCTTTGCATCGGCGTGTGAAGCGCGCGGTATTGAGTTTATTGGACCGCCAAACGCCGCGATTGAGGTAATGGGCGACAAGGCGCGTGCGAAGCGAGCCATGATCGACGCCGGTGTTCCTTGTGTGCCGGGTTATCAAGGCAATGATCAGTCAAATGCGACACTGATCGCCGAGGCGAATAAGATTGGCATGCCCGTCATGGTCAAAGCTGCGGCTGGGGGGGGTGGTCGTGGCATGCGGTTGGTTCACGATCCTTCAGATCTGGAGTCAGCTATCGAGCTGGCACAATCTGAAGCGCAAAATGCCTTTGGATCCAGCGAGTTGATCATTGAAAAGGCGGTGGTGCGTCCAAGGCATGTTGAGATCCAAGTGTTCGCCGATAAGTCGGGTAATACGATTTACCTCGGAGAGCGCGATTGTTCTATTCAGCGCCGCCATCAAAAGGTCGTAGAAGAAGCGCCGTGTCCGGTCATGACGCCTGAGTTGCGAGTGGCCATGGGACAGGCAGCGGTTGAGGCGGCCAAGGCCGTTGATTACGTGGGTGCGGGAACGGTTGAGTTTCTGCTTGATGAGGCGGGTGAATTCTATTTTCTTGAGATGAATACGCGCCTTCAGGTCGAGCATCCAGTGACCGAAATGGTCACAGGCTATGATCTGGTCGAGTGGCAGATTCGCGTGGCACGGGGCGAAACACTGCCGGCAGAGCAGGACGATATTGAACTGTTTGGGCACGCCATTGAAGTGCGTCTTTACGCTGAGGATCCCACCGCGGGCTTTTTGCCCAGCACGGGCGACATCAAGTTGTTTTCTGTACCCGAGGGCGCGGGCATCCGCGTCGATTCAGGCGTGGAGACGGATGATGAAGTGACCCCATTTTACGACGCGATGATCGCTAAAGTGATTACTTATGGAGAGACCCGCGAGGATGCTCGGCTGAAGATGATCAGCGCACTGCGCGAGACTGCCTTATTTGGCCCCGAAAATAACCGAGACTTTTTAATCGACGTGTTAGGTCAAGATCAATTTGTTTCAGGCGAGGCAACAACGGCCTTTATCGGCGATAACTATGGTGATGCGTATTCTCCGAGACCTGTCAGCACAACAGACTTTGCGGTGGCGGCAGCCACTCAGCACGTACTGGCAATGGAAAACCACCACAGTCAATCGGCGTCGGTCAACGAGGAACTTTTGGACTGGACGTCAATGGGGCGAGTGACAGATACGCGTCGCTATCAGGTGAGTGAGGAGAGCGTTGACGTGTCGCTCGTCCCGCTCGATGTTGGCGATTATGAGGTTGCAGTCGGGCACGAGACTCACCAAGTGGTGATCGTCGATATAAACGAGTGCGATCTCACCGTTGAGATCGATGGACTGGCAGAACATTATCATTACTGTGCCGAGTCTCCCGCGACGATTTACTTGGCCTCAAGAGAGCGGTCATTCGCGTTAGCAGACAGTACCCGGATCCCGCCTGAGGCTGAAGATGCCGCCGGCGGTGGAGCGATCTCAGCGCCCATGCACGGTCAGCTACTGTCCATTGAAGTCGGCGCGGGAGCCGCTGTGGTAAAGGGACAGCGAATTGCAGTGTTAGAGGCCATGAAAATGCAGCATGAGATTACGGCGCCTGGCGACGGCACGGTTGTCGAGGTCTCTGCTGGCGAAGGGAAGCAGATTGGTGCTGGTGATCTTATTATGCTGATTGAGCTGGATGAGTAAATATTGAGCGACCCTAACGATCATGTGGAGCGCAATCGAGGCGCAACCCGGTGCTGTCAAGCATCAGTAACCGCTATTTGACGGAGCAGAACGCAATGCAGCAAGCCAACGATTTTCACGAGGAAAGCCTGGCCTTAAAGGCGCTGATTAATGATCTTGACGAAGCCGTTTTTGAGTCGGTGACTCAGTTTAAGTCTTGGACGATTAATGATGTGTTACGTCACCTTCACTTTTGGAATAAAGCCGTCATGGTGGCCACAGAAGGCGAGGAGGCCTTTGGCGTTTTTTTTGAAGGCGTCGGCGTGCACATGACAAAGGGTGGGTCGCTTCCTGAGTACGAGTACCAGTATTTAAAAGGCTTGAGCGGTCATGCACTGCGGGACGCCTGGTCTGCGCTTGTCGATGAGACTGCCGATGCTTATCGTGCCCTCGATCCGAGTGTACGGGTTCCATGGGCGGGCCCAAGTATGAGTGCGCGCTCTGCAATTTCAGCACGCCAAATGGAGACCTGGGCACACGGGCAGGAAGTGTTTGACATCCTTGGCGTGGCGCGTGAGGAGTGTGATCGCCTAAGAAATATCGTGGTATTGGGCATTAACACCTATGGCTGGACCTTCAAAGTACGGGGTGAGGCACCACCCGGCCCCATGCCGCTTGTCGAGCTGACATCACCCAGTGGCGCTCTTTGGACGTACGGCGAGCCGCAAGATGGGAACGTGATTCGGGGCGAAGCAGTCGAGTTTGCACAGGTAGTGACTCAAACGAGGAATGTTGCCGATACCCGCTTAACCGTGGTGGGCGACTGCGCCAGCCGTTGGATGCAAAATGCACAATGTTTTGCGGGCGGTGCGAATCCACCACCACCACAAGGGTCGCGCTTTAAAGCTGAGTAGCGGTCACATGAGTACGGTTGTCTTACAGTCTGCGCCGAGCGACAAACCCGAGTGGGTCTCTGAGTGTATCGACAGTGTCAGCGAGTGGGCGAGTACCATAGGTGCTGATTACGTTTATTTTGACGACCGATTTTTTGATGTTTTACCCGATTGGTATCAGAGTAAACTCGTTGGCAGGGGGCCCATTCTCGCCGATTTGGCGCGACTTCTTCACATTAAGACGCTGCTTGCAGAGGGTGTTGATTCGGTTATTTGGTGCGATGCCGACACGCTCGTTGTCGACGCGCATTGGCGACCGGAATTCCCCTTGCATTCGCGCTTTGGTGAAGAGTACTGGTTGCAATCTAACAAGGCGGGAGCACTGGAGGTGCGCAGGCAGCCACACAATGCTTTTATGATCTTTTCACAAGCATCACCCGTTCTCGATTTTTTAATACACACCACGCAGTCGTTGATTCGTCGCGTTGACCCTGCGCACATTGCGCCTCAAATGGTCGGGCCAAAGCTGATCAAAGCACTTCATACCTTCGCTGACTTCGAGCTTGAACCTGCTGCAGGTGCCATGAGTCCTTTGCTCATGCAGGCCCTTTTGAGTCGCGATTCCACGCCCATTAACGACTTCAAGAAGGCACTTATTACGCCACCCAAGATGATGAATTTGTGCGCAAGTCTGCACGATGAGCTGGAGATTGATCTGAAAGCAGTTCGCGACGGGATAGAGACGTTCTTGATGTCGTGACCTTGCGATATCAACTGTCTTTAACGATCCGGTCTGGCATATTAGACCCGTACTCAATCAGTGCAGAGGCTGACATGAACCCAAGTAACCCCGAGGAAACCGTGCACCTTAACGTTGAGGCCGCGATTGCGACGATTACACTTAGTCGGCCGTATCTGCGCAATGCCCTTGACCGAAAGACAATGAAATCGCTCATGCAAGTGGCTTTGGACGTATCCGATCGTGATGACATAAGAGCGGTTGTTATTGCTGCCGAGGGCGCAGACTTTTCCGTCGGCGCTGACTTAAAGGAAGTACAGGGAATGGAGTCGGACGGGTCTCTATTGCGCGCACGAAGAGATGCAGAGTTGGGGCGTAAGTTGCTCGCCAGTATTAGAGAAATTCATCAGCCAACCGTGTGTGCACTGCAAGGTATTGCCACAGGTGGTGGGGCTTGCATCGCTGCCGCATGTGATTTCCGTATAGCAGCGTCGGGTGCTCGCTTAGGGCTGGGTGAGGTGAAGGTGGGCATGAACTTAATGTGGAACGCCTTGCCGCTGTTCGTCGAGCTTGTCGGCTTGTCCCGTGCGAAGCAAATGATTATGTCGGGGGCGCTTTATTCAGTCGATCGGCTGGAAACATGGGGACTGATTGATGAGCAATGTACCCAAGAAGACTTGTTTGCGACGGCGATGGTGTGGGCACAACGCTACGCTGACTTGCCGCCCGTTGCCGTCCAGATGATCAAGCGAAGCGTCAATCAGTACGCGTTAGCCTTAAGTGAGTCCGTGATGCACATGGATCATGATCAATGGATTTTAGCAGCGCGCAGTGAGGACTTTCGAGAGTCGATCTCAGCATTTATCGACAAACGTCCTGCGACGTTAACAGGGCGTTAATCCAATGCAGCAAAGCGTAAAAGGTTGTCTCAAATGAGAAGTGAGTTAGTGTCTGGTTTTTGCGATCCTCGATTTAGTGAAATAGAGCGGCAATTTAGTGAAGGGCTTGAGTCTGGGTTCGAGACTGGTGCATCGGTCGCCATCGAGTACCAAGGCGAAATGGTGGTTAATCTCTGGGGCGGCTATAAGGATCGAGAGCACACAGTTCCTTGGTTGGAAGACACCATTATTAATGTGTTTTCAACGACCAAAGCCATCACTGCGACCTGCATTCTGAGATTGATTGATCAAGGCAAAATTGACCTGATGGCTAATGTGGGTGAGTACTGGCCTGAGTATGCGTGTAACGGCAAGGAAAATACTAAGGTCAGCGACTTCTTGTGTCATCGCGCTGCCATGCACGGCTTTCAGGGTTCGATGCCCTCTTTGGACTATCGTGACTGGGATTCGTGGGTGTCTGTACTCGCCAAGCAGGCGCCGTTTCGTGAGCCTGGCACGACGCAGGGCTATCACGCCCTCACATTTGGCTGGTTGGTTGGGGAGCTTGTTCGTCGGGTTGATGGTCGAGGTGTGGGGCAGTATTTCAAAGAGGAGATTGCGGAGCCCTTCGGGCTGGATTTTAGAATTGGTTTGGATGCGGCTGCTATCGCACGCTGTGCCGATATCTTGGTGGATCCTCAGCCGACACCCTGGTCTATGACGGCAATTGCACTGGCCCCTGACTTTTTACTGCCGAGCCGTCTTCGAGAGCTCAAGACCTATCTGCGAATGGGAGACACCAAGGTGGCCTTTGCTACCAAATCGGAGAGCTCTGGTGACATGAACAGTCAGGAGTGGCGCGAAGCGGAAATCCCTTCAGCAAATGGGCATGGGACGGCCGCATCGTTGGCGGCGTTATTTGGCATTTTGAGTGCGGGCGGGGAGCGGCAAGGCCACACAATATTTGCGCCAAGGACTCTTGAACTTGCGCTGACACCCCTGTCCAAAGGACCCGATACGGTGATATTTGGAGCGCCAATTCATTTTGGTGTCGGCTACGATTTAGGGTTGGGAATTACGACCTTCGGCGGTACTGCGCATCCGCGACGTATTTTTGGTCACTGTGGCGTTGGCGGGAGCGTGGCCTTTGGCGATCCCAAAAACGCGTTGGGCTACGCATTTGTTGGTAACCGTATGCACAAGCTAAAAGATCTTTATCGTACGTCCAATCAACTTACGAGAACACTCATGACAATTGTGGAGTGATCTAGTGTTTGGTGCGTTGTGTGGCGCTAGAGGCGCCCTGTTTGCTAGTTGTCCCAGATGAGGTGCTTTTTGTCGTCAGGAAAAGGGCCGTTAGGGAAGTCGGAACAGGTCTTCTACCCCACAGTTTAGTGTTCTCGCTATTTTAAGGGCGAGTACGGTCGATGGAACATAGATTCCGTTTTCGATGGCATTTATGCTTTTGCGAGACACGCCGGCTTCGATTGAAAGCGCTTGCTGGGTAAGCCGCGCGTCCACTCTCAGTCGTTCGAGGTTGTTAAGCAATTTTGCGTGGTGTCGCCCCATGTGCTACCTCAATGGTGCTCGCGCATTGAGCGCGCTAACATTCGTTACCAAAACCCGCTTTTTAGTGCGTGTAGCGGTGCCGATTCGGTCTATTGCACGTTCGACCACACGCATCAGTGCCTCAACGCTTTTCAAACTCGTCGACTGCGTTCGTAAGCTCCTGGCTTGTTTTGGGATACAGATATCCTGCGATTAAAACACCGACGCCGATGGCGGCCACCAAAAAACCTATTCCGATAAAAAGGTTCCCAAATGCCTCCTTTCCAAGGAGATAGATGCCAATACCGACGCACAAGGTGATGATCCCACCTCTTCGATAATCAACGGGTTCTTGCGTTGGTTCCTCAAGCAGAGCCATGAGCTCCGCAATCTTTATTGGATCGTCATTATGTTTGGCAATCTCGATGACGAGCTCGCGCTTTTCTCTACCTTCCAAGTACTGCCAGTAGAACGCGGCCAGCGGGATAATGATTCCACAGAGTATTCCAAGTATGGGTATGAGGTCCGCCATGGTGCTTTACCTATTAGCATTTAAATGTAACGCAAACTTACCACAACAAAAGGAGAAGTAAAGGTTACAGCTCGACGCATTGTACGGTTCTTTGGTGACCACTTACCTCAAACTGCGGCTCCTGCGCCGCGGTAATCAAGGCGTTGACGGTATTGCGTCGCATCTTGCTGGGGTAAACCCCCGAAGTTCTCAGCAGTCTGCTATGGTCCGCGCTTTACCACTGCTGCGATGCGCCATGACGTCTTCCCTGTTTTCTTCACTGAAACTCAATCCTGCTCAACTCGACGCCCTGACGGGTTTGGGTTATTCGGCGATGACGCCTGTTCAGGCACAAAGCCTTCCGGCCATTTTGCAGCGTCGAGATGTGATTATTCAGGCGGCGACCGGCAGCGGCAAAACCGCTGCCTTTGCCATTGGCATTCTTCATCACTTGAACCCACGATTTTTTGGTGTGCAAGCCCTGGTGATGTGCCCCACGCGTGAATTGGCTGAGCAAGTGGGTAAGTCGATTAGGCAACTGGCGAGTCGAATGTCCAATGTAAAAACCGTCATGCTGTGTGGAGGTAAACCCTTTGGGTCTCAGCGTGATTCATTACAACACGGGGCACACATCGTCGTAGGGACGCCGGGACGGATTCAAGATCACTTAACGCGGGGCACCTTGGAGCTCAAAGGCGTCACCACCTTCGTTCTTGATGAGGCCGATCGTATGCTCGATATGGGGTTTGCCGAGGTCATGGAGGACATCACTGCGCGCTTGCCAAAGGACCGGCAAACGCTTTTGTTGTCGGCTACGTTTCCAGAAGACATCAAGAAGATCAGCCGCACAATACAAAAAAATCCGTCACAGATTATTGTCGAAGCGCCAGCAAGTAGTAAGAAGGCCGTTGTTGAGCAACTGTTCTATGAGGTTAAAAAGCATGAGCGTGATCTTGGGTTGCTCGCGTTGTTCGAACATCATCGCCCGCGCAACGCGATGGTGTTTTGCAATACTAAACAGCAATGTGCCGAGGTCGCTCGTTTTCTTCGTCAACACGATATTGAGGCGGCCGCGATTCACGGTGACCTCGATCAACGAGAGCGAGACCAGGTCTTACTGCAATTTGCCAATGACTCCTGTCCCGTTTTAGTGGCCAGCGATGTGGCGGCTCGGGGCTTAGATATTCCGCTATTGGCGATGGTCGTCAACTATGAGTTGCCCCGCGATGCCGATACCTATGTGCATCGAATTGGTCGCACAGGCAGAGCTGGCGAATCGGGTAAGGCCTACAGTTTGGTAACGCCCCCTGAGGCGCCGCGCATGAGAGTGATAGAGGAATACGTAAAGACTAATTGCATTTGTGATGTGCTTTCGTCGCTCGATCGAGACCCCAATTATGAGCTACAGGGCAGCATGGTGACCTTGCAATTTGACGCTGGAAGAAAACAGAAAATTCGTCCGGGGGATCTATTGGGAGTACTCACAGGCGACGCGGGCCTTGCGGGTGGGCAAATTGGCAAGATTTCGATCTCAGATAACAGCAGTTGCGTTGCGATAGAACGATCAGCACTCCGTCAGGCGATGAATTATCTTGCCGACGGTAAAGTCAAAGGGCGGGCCGTACGCGTTCGGCGTTTGCAAACTCAGCGATAGATAAAAGCGTCCGCCGAATCGTGTGAGTCTCTGAGCCAAAGTGGCTTTGGATGTCGGCGGGATGACAAAGCGCGTTAAACGAAGGCGAAAAAAAGCAGCGTGTCGCTGCCCTTTATAAACAAGCTGAGTGAATATGTTAACGCACATTTTTGGCAGACAATCCGGTTGTCGTGACCGAGTCAAATGGCAATCGTTGTTGGCTTGGTTTGATGAGTCAGTGTCGTGTTTATTCTGTGTAGCGTTGACGTATCGTCTGGCAAAAGTAGCTTGCCAACGCCAGTGGGACACCGGCTGCTCGAGCATTACGAGCAGCCAATAAAAAGGGGCGGCATCTATGCAACCCTTTGATAACTCACTGATTGAGCCCCTGACGCCTAGCCCTCTCTTCCCGCCGACCCCTCTTAGTCAACGGCTTCCCATCCTCATCAACTTTGCTCTTAGGCTTTTCGCCCTTGGCAGTCTTTGAAGCGCGGCTAACTTCAATCAGGCCCAGAGTTTCTGTATCGCCCAGTTTGGTCGCGTTCTTCTGAAGGGTATCCAGCTCTTCAAAGCTGTAGGCGTCGTTCTTTAACTTCTCGATTCTATTCACGGTGGGGTCTCATGAGGGGGTGGGGGGCGAGTGCTTGGCTCTGGTCGAGCATAATGATCGGCCAATAAAAAAGGGCTGCATCTCTGCAACCCTTTGATATATTTCTGAATGGCTCCGCCTGCTGGGCTCGAACCAGCGACCCATTGATTAACAGTCAATTGCTCTACCAACTGAGCTAAGGCGGAATAGTCTCTTCAGAAGACGCGGACTATACACGTCCGTATTTTCTTGCGTCAAGAAGAAGAGAGACTGCGAGTTGGTGAGATAATTCCGTTAAGCTACTCGGCCCGTAGTTTTGGACGCGCAAAGTAGTGGCGAAGCATTTCGATCTTCAATCAAATTATCAGCCAGCGGGAGATCAGCCTAAGGCGATTGAGCAATTGGTGAAGGGCATTGGCGCAGGCCTTGCCTCACAAACTCTCTTAGGTGTGACGGGCAGTGGTAAGACGTTCACCATGGCCAATGTCGTTCAGCAGCTGCAACGACCGACGATTGTTATGGCGCACAATAAAACGTTGGCGGCGCAGTTATACGGTGAATTCAAAGAGTTTTTCCCAAATAATGCGGTTGAATATTTTGTGTCCTATTACGACTACTACCAGCCTGAGGCCTACGTACCGTCGTCAGACACGTTTATTGAAAAAGATGCACAGGTAAACGACCACATTGAACAAATGCGTCTGTCGGCCACGAAAGCACTTCTTGAACGACCCGACTGCCTGGTGGTGTCAACAGTCTCATCGATCTACGGATTAGGTGATCCGCAGTCTTACTTTAAAATGATTATGCACCTCTCGCGGGGAGAGATTATCGACCAACGCGGCATCCTAAGGCAGCTCGCAGAGCTCCAGTACACACGCAACGATATCGACTTTAAGCGCGGCACATACAGAGTTCGCGGCGATGTCATTGATGTTTTTCCGGCAGATTCAGACGCACTGGCGCTGCGTGTGGAGTTGTTTGACGAAGAGATCGAAAATATTTGTAGTTTCGACCCGTTGACGGGTGCAGTGGCTGAAAAATTACCGCGCATCACCATTTTCCCCAAGACACACTACGTGGCTTCGCGGGATACGATGCTGGGTGCAGTTGGCCTGATAGAAGAAGAGCTCGAGCTGAGAGTGAAGCAGCTTAAAGAATCAGATAAGTTGCTCGAGGCACAGCGACTGACACAGCGCACACGTTACGATATTGAGATGATTCGAGAGCTGGGTTACTGCCAAGGAATTGAGAACTATTCACGCTACCTCTCAGGTCGCGCGCCGGGAGAACCACCACCGACGCTATTTGAGTACCTGCCGGATAATGCACTCATGGTAATTGACGAGTCGCACGTTACGGTCCCGCAAATTGGTGCCATGTATAAGGGGGATCGATCGCGCAAAGAGACCTTGGTTGAATACGGTTTCCGGTTGCCATCAGCACTCGATAATCGACCGATGAAATTTGAAGAATGGGAATCGATGAGCCCACAAGCCATTTTTGTCTCAGCGACGCCGGGTCGCTATGAGGGCGAGCACGCGGGTGCAACCGTTGAGCAACTTGTTCGGCCGACCGGTCTCGTGGATCCCGTGATTGAAATTCGTCCTGCCAGAACGCAAGTCGATGACCTGCTTGCTGAGATCAGAGAGACCACGGCTAAGGGCGATCGTGTTCTGGTAACAACGCTTACAAAACGAATGTCTGAGGACCTGACTGAGTATCTTAGTGAGCATGACGTGAAAGTAAGATACCTCCACTCTGACATTGATACCGTGGAGCGCGTCGAGATTATTCGAGATCTGCGGCTGGGCCATTTTGACGTGCTGGTGGGTATTAACCTACTTCGCGAGGGATTGGACATGCCGGAGGTGTCTTTGGTTACGATTCTTGACGCCGACAAAGAAGGATTTCTGCGCAGCGACAAGTCTTTAATTCAGACCATAGGTCGTGCCGCAAGACACTTGAACGGGCGCGCTATTTTGTACGCCGACAAAATGACGGGTTCCATGGAGCGTGCCATTAGTGAGACGCAGCGACGACGTGATGCGCAGTTGGCCTTTAACGAGAAGCACGGCGTGGTTCCAAAAGGCATAGAAAAGTCTGTTCAAGACATTCTTGAGGGCGCGCGCCGCATGCCGACCAAAGCACGAAGTGCGCGTGAGGCAAAGGTTGCAAACGATCGACTTGCCTTCACGCAGGACGTGATGAGCATGACTCCAGCGGCATTGTCGCGTAAATTGGCCGAACTGGAAAACAACATGGCCGCGCATGCGAAGAATCTCGAGTTTGAAGAGGCTGCAGCGGTGCGAGATCAGATCGCGGAATTTAAGCAAATCGCATTTATGGGTGCCTGAGTTTATTAGGTTCAATTCGACAAATTGCTATGAGGGTAGTATGAGGAAAGGTCTGGCTGCTATTGCAGTGTCATTGAGTGTGTCGGCGTGCACGGCGACTACCGATGAGCAGTACATGCAGTGCTTGCAGGGATTTAATGATTCGGGATCGGCGATCCGTGTCGTTGCGGGCACAGCGGCTCAAGTTATCGGTGCGGGTGGCGTTGGCGCAGCCGCAGCGCTTGCGCTGTGCGACGAGCCCGAGGTGACAGAATCACCTGAGGTGCTGAGGGCTAGTGTGCCTGGCAGCTTGTCTCAGCCTCTGGAAAATCGTCCTCCATTGCTTGTGTCTAAATCCATACCCGTCGCGGAGGCGCCGACACGAAGTTTTGTATTTGACAGTCGCACTCTTGACTTTGAGCTGAATCAGTCAAGCCTTTTGCCCGGTGCAGATGAGACCTTGTCTACGGTGGTGACCTTTTTAGAGGAGTTTCCAGAGGTCAGTGTGCTGATTACGGGGCACACCTGTTCCCTTGGGACCCGTGAGCACAACCAACAACTTTCAGAGCGTCGAGCCGAGCAAGTCGCCGATTACCTCAAGAAGCAAGGTATTGCGAGTGATCGTTTGGTAGTCGCTGCTCGCGGTGACAGTGAGCCGCTCTCGTCAAATCTCACCGAGCTGGGTCGCCAACTAAACCGTAGAGTGCAAGTCGTCCAGCTCTAGGCTCTTTTGTTAACGGCGTGGGAATGGCGAAGTGAAAGAGAATCCAGCGCGCGGCGCTCTTTCAGCAATTGCTAAATGTGTCGCCGATCGTGTTACCTCGGTCGCACCGAGCATGTTCGCGGTCGTTGTGAGCTTTTGTTTAGCAACGCTCGTGTTCGCAGGATTGTTGTAGTACTGCCAGTGGCCACTCGTTTTGTCGCCGATCGGCGGCTTGACGATCGTTGGCGTCGTGCGGGCGCTATGCAACGTCACTCAGGGTCATTCGGTCGGTAAATCAGTAAGGCAATCGCGCCGTTAAAAAATCCCGACAAATACATGGTGAGGTCGTAGGTCGCATTGAGTGCTCCCACCGGATAACTCGCATAAGGCATGCCGAGTAACGAGATGACGATGCTGGGCAAAAAGAGCCATGAGGCCATTTTCACGTTCAGGAACAACAACACTAAGCTGAGCAGATAGGCCAGCGATGCGGCCCCGACCAGTGTGTTTCCCCATGTTGATGGTCCCCCTGGCATGGGCGTTACAAAAGCGGCCGCGCCGAGCATCGCAACGCTTGCCAGAACGAGAATGCGGATAAGATTAATGTGTTGCATAGCGTTGCCTTTGGCGTTGTTGTTTTTATAAGGGCCAAGTTACATTGACTCGAGCCTTGGGTCGATGGTCCCAATGACGACCATGAGGTGCGTAATCTTTTTCCCGTCCTTGGCTTATTCAAAATTCTGCTGAATTCCCTAACACGCATAAATTTTTGTTATAATGGTCCGGCGTGAGGGCGGCAGTAACGCGCGGCGCTTTTTCTTCGAATGCAGTGACTGGATTGAGGGTTTAGAAATGAACTTGTCTGATAAGTTCGCACGCGGACAAACCATGTTTTTCCGTTTTTTTGCAGATGTCTTTTTTGCTAAGCGATACGGCCACAGGGCAGTAGTGCTCGAAACCATCGCGGGCGTGCCGGGAATGGTGGCTGGGATGTGGATTCATCTCCGAAGTCTGAGGCAAATGAAGACTGGCTATGGACCCACGATTCGGGAGCTGTTAGCTGAAGCCGAGAACGAGCGCATGCATCTCATGTTCTTCATCGATATTGCAAAGCCCAATGCGCTTGAGCGCGCGCTGATACTGGCCGCACAGGCCATTTTCTGGAACTACTATTTTGTGTTTTATGTCTTTTTTCCAAAAACGGCACACAAGATGATTCATTACTTCGAAGAAGAGGCCGTGAACAGCTACACGCAGTATTTGGAAATGATTGAAACCGGTAAAATCGAGGACGTCCCAGCACCACAGCTGGCCATTGATTACTATAGTCTGGCGTCAGATGCGCGACTTAGCGACATGATTCAATGCGTTAGAGCGGACGAGCAGCATCACGCCGACGTTAACCTACGGATGGCGACTGGGCAGCTTCACGAGGAAGCAAGTACACCGTTCAAGCAAGACGAAGCCAGCCCAACCGCGTCTTCGAATGTATTTCTAAGAGAAGCCGGCGGACAAGGTTAGTAAACGGTGTTTATCCCAGAGGTGGTAGGCGTTATGATGCGGGCCCGCAGCTAGACCCCGGTTTAGCGTACTCAAACACGCAACGCATCGTAAGTGTTGCCACTGACTAAGGACGGCGCCATGCCACTTATTACCCTCCCAGACGGCTCCACTCGTCAATTTGATCAACCCGTTACCGTTCACGAGGTCGCCGGAGATATTGGTGCAGGACTTGCGAAAGCCACGTTGGCAGGCGTCGTCAATGGTCGTGAGGTTGACGCAAGCTTTCAGATTGAGGACGACGCCGAGCTTCGTATCATCACCGGTCGCGATGATCAGGCATTAGAGATTCTGCGGCACTCGACCGCGCACTTACTGGCCCAAGCCGTTCAGCAACTTTTTCCAGGAACGCAGGTGACCATTGGGCCGACCGTTGATGACGGGTTCTACTATGACTTTGCGGCAGCGCACAACTTCACGCTCGACGACCTGGAAAAGATAGAAGCGCGGATGAAAGAGCTGGTCGCCAGCGACCTGCCGGTCACGCGCATCGTGACTTCTCGTAAAGACGCTGTTGCCTTGTTTAAGGGTATGGGCGAGCACTACAAGGTTGAGATTATTGAAGATCTCCCAGCCGACGAGGAAATTTCGGTTTATCAGCAGGGCGACTGGATGGATCTCTGTCGAGGACCTCACGTTCCGAGTACGGGTAAGTTAGGTGCGTTTAAGTTAACGAAAGTCGCTGGAGCATATTGGCGGGGTGATTCGAATAATACGCAATTACAGCGTATTTATGGAACAGCGTGGTCAACGCCGAAGGAGCTGAAGGCCTACCTCAACCGTATCGCAGAAGCAGAAAAGCGTGACCATCGTAAAATTGGGCGCAAGCTTGACCTATTTCATTTTAGTGACGATGCGCCAGGCTCTGTGTTTTGGCATCCCAAGGGTTGGACGCTCTTTCGCGAGTTACTTGAATACATGCGTGCGCGTCAAGACGCCGCTGAGTACGTCGAGGTCAATACGCCAGACGTTATGGACCGAAGTCTTTGGGAAACGTCGGGGCACTGGTTCAACTATCGCGAGAACATGTTTTCCACGCAAACTGAGGACGAGCGTATTTTTGCGCTGAAGCCTATGAACTGTCCTGGGTCGGTATCAATGTTTGCTCAGGGTCTTAAGAGTTACCGCGACTTGCCACTGCGCATGGCGGAATTCGGTAAGGTTCACCGTTACGAGCCGTCAGGCGCGCTGCACGGTTTGATGCGAGTCCGTCACTTTACGCAGGACGACGCGCACATTTACTGTACTGAGCAGCAGATGGAGCAAGAGTGTATTGACGTTGTCGCGCTCGTGCTCGATATCTACAAGGACTTTGGGTTCGAAGACGTTGTGATTAAGCTGTCCACGCGACCCGAAAACCGGATCGGCAGTGATGAGGTTTGGGACAAGCTGGAAGCCGCCTTGAGTAACGCATTGGAGGTGATGGGGCTTGATTACGTCCTGTACCCTGGGGAAGGCGCGTTTTACGGACCCAAGCTTGAGTTTGTTCTGCGCGATGCGATTGGTCGCGACTGGCAATGTGGCACGCTGCAGGTCGACATGAACCTACCTGAGCGATTTGATATTTCGTACGTCGACGAGGAAGGCAACCGCGATAAGCGCCCCGTGATGCTGCACCGTGCACTCTTTGGTTCTTTGGAGCGTTTTATCGGCATTCTGATCGAACACTTCGAAGGTAATTTTCCTGCTTGGCTGGCTCCTCAGCAGGCGGTTGTGGTGAATATCACGGACAAGCAGACGGCCTATGCGGGTGAAGTGGCGACCTCACTGAAGGCGCAAGGGTTTCGAGTGGCCTGCGATCTTCGAAACGAAAAAGTCGGGTTTAAAATCAGGGAGCTCGAGCTCGCAAAGATCCCGTTCGTACTGGTTGTAGGCGAAAAAGAACGTGAAGCGGGGACCGTGGCTGTGCGTGGTCGTCATGGTGCGGATTTGGGTGTTATGAAGATCGAAGACTTTGCCGCGCACTTGGACACTGAAATTGCGCACCGGTCCAATAGCAATAAAGTGGCATAAGCCATCATCAATACAGGGCGAAACTGACTTACTGAGCCTTGTTATCGCGCGCACTTCACTATAAAATCGCCGCCCTATTTTGGGTAGTGAGTGCGTCTTAAAAGGGGTTGTTAAGACGCAACACACAAAACCCGTGTTTGGAGAGAAAGAGTATTAAGAACGAGACCAAGAGTAAGAAAGCTCTGACAAACGAACAAATCGATGCACCGATGGTGCGTTTGATTGAAGCCGATGGCACTCAAGTCGGCATTGTGTCCAACGAGGACGCAGTGAGCAGAGCGGATGCGGCCGGAATGGATTTGGTCATGATGGCGGAAGGCGAGACGCCTGTTTGCAAGATCATGGATTACGGCAAGCACGTTTTTGAGTCTAAGAAGCAAAAGTCAGCGCAGAAGAAGCGCGCGAAGCGGATACAGATTAAAGAAATGAAGTTTCGTCCGGGAACGGATGAAGGTGACTATCAGGTCAAGTTGCGTAATTTGACCCGATTCCTGGAAAACGGTGATAAAGCCAAAGTCACGCTGCGTTATCGCGGTCGTGAAATGGCTCACCAGGAACTCGGTATGGAGATTCTCAAGCGTGTTGAGAATGACCTCAGCGAGTTAGGTGCGGTTGAACAGTTTCCAAAAATGGAAGGTCGTCAATTGACGATGGTGATCGCACCGAAGAAACGAGGATAGTGGCCCGTGAATGCCCTATGACTCGATTGATGAAACGCTCAAGCAGGAAACTGCAACGAGCCTTAAGCGGGAGTATCTAAGATGCCAAAAGCAAAAATTCACAGTGGTGCCGCTAAGCGGTTTAAGAAGACGGCCAGTGGCTACAAGCGCAAGAGCGCTTACAAGAGCCACATCCTGACGAAAATGACGACAAAGCGTAAGCGTCAGCTTCGAGGCACATCACTGATTCACAAGTCCGACGTGGTACTCGTGGATCGTATGTTGCGCGCCAAGTAATCGTTAACCAGTTAGGAGATAAGACATGCCTCGTGTAAAGCGTGGTGTCACGGCTCACCGTCGACACAAGAAAATTTTAAAGCAAGCAAAGGGTTACTACGGTGCACGTTCGCGCGTATTCCGAGTAGCGAAACAAGCGGTTACTAAAGCGGGTCAGTATGCCTATCGTGACCGTCGTCAGCGCAAGCGTCAGTTTCGGGCGCTCTGGATTACGCGCATTAACGCGCAGTCTCGAGCTAACGGGATAACGTACAGCAAGTTCATCAATGGTCTTAAGCGCGCGGGTATTACCCTCGATCGCCGTGTCCTGGCTGATCTTGCTGTTCACGATAAGCTGGCCTTCTCGGCAGTGGTTGAGCGCGCAAAAGCTGCACTGGCGGCCTAATTACCGTCTTCGTACTTCCGATGGCAGTAATGTGGAGCGATAATAGAAAGGGGGCTACGGCCTCCTTTTTTGAATGAGTGGAGTGTAGAGCACAGATGCAGTCACTGGATAACATCAAAGCAGAGGCGAGTACCGCAATTGACGCTGCGACAGACGTTGCCGCCCTTGAAGAGTTGCGTGTCAGCTACTTAGGCAAAAAGGGCGCGCTCACTGGTTTGCTCAAAAGCCTAGGGCAGCTCTCTGCTGAAGAGCGACCCAAAGCGGGTGCCGAGATAAACGCCATTAAACAGGTCTTGACCGAGCAACTGAACCAGCGTCGGGACACATTGCATGCCGAGGCGCTGGCGACTCAGCTGTCATCGCAAGCGATCGATGTGACACTACCGGGGCGACATGCTGAGACGGGTGGATTACACCCCATTACAAGAACAATCCAACGAATGGAAACCTTCTTTTCGTCAATGGGTTTTGACGTGGTGGAGGGCCCTGAGGTTGAGGACGACTACCACAATTTCGAGGCGCTCAATATTCCTGCGCATCACCCTGCTCGCGCCATGCATGACACATTCTATGTTGATGAGACACGGGTACTGAGAACACACACGTCAGGTGTTCAGGTGCGCACGATGGAAACTCAAGCACCGCCTATTCGTATTATTTGTCCCGGTCGCGTCTATCGGTGTGACTCGGATCTGACCCACTCGCCCATGTTTCATCAAGTGGAAGGGCTTTTGATCGACGAGACCTCTCATTTTGGGCACCTCAAAGGGCTGTTGGAGGAGTTTCTTCATGCGTTCTTTGAGCGCGATGACCTGTCTGTGCGGTTGCGTCCCTCGTATTTTCCTTTTACCGAGCCGTCGGCAGAAGTCGATATTCAGTGTGTAAAGTGTTCGGGTGAGGGTTGTCGCGTTTGCAGTCACACGGGCTGGATTGAGGTTTTGGGCTGCGGAATGGTTAACCCAAAGGTTCTCCAGATGAGTGGCATTGATCCCGATAAATACCGCGGATTTGCCTTTGGGATGGGGGTTGAGCGGCTCTCAATGCTGCGTTACGGGATTGGCGATCTTCGCCTCAACTTTGATAACGATCTGCGCTTTCTTGCGCAGTTCATGTGAGTTAGCACCATGATTATTTCAGAGCAGTGGCTGCGCACTTGGGTCAGCCCCGAGGCGACGACACAAGCCCTCAGTCACAAGTTAACGATGATCGGCCTCGAGGTTGACGGTGTTGCAACTGTTGCCGAACCGTTTTCCGGTGTGGTCGTCGCTGAAATTATTAGCGCTGAGCAACACCCTGACGCGGACAAGTTGCGTGTTTGTCTCGTTGACACGGGTGATGAGCATGTTCAAATTGTGTGCGGTGCACCCAACGCGCGCGCCGGACTGCGTGCTCCACTGGCTAAGGTTGGGGCTGTACTCCCCGGTAATTTTAAAATTAAGAAGGCCAAGCTGCGAGGTGTCGAGTCTCAGGGCATGCTTTGTGCCAGTGCCGAGCTGACGATATCCGAGGATAACGATGGGTTGATGGAGCTTCCCTCTAATGCGCCCGTGGGTGCGGATATTCGCGCGTATCTGAGCCTTGATGACAAAGTTCTTGAGTTAGGTTTAACGCCGAATCGAGCGGATTGCTTGAGCATGCGCGGTGTCGCTCGCGACGTCGCTGTGGCGTTTGATGAGGCCTTGATAGAGCCCGAAATTGCGCCGTTCGCGGCGACGATTGATGATCAATTTCCGATAGCAATTGACGCCCCTGCGAAGTGTCCCCGTTATTTAGGCCGTGTCATCAAAGGTGTGGACGTATCCAAACCGACACCTGATTACATGCGAGACCGGTTGGAGCGCGCGGGATTGCGGTCGATTGACGCAGTGGTCGACGTCACTAATTACGTCATGCTCGAACTGGGTCAGCCATTACACGCCTTTGACCTTGATCAGCTTAGTGGCGGTATCGTGGTGCGTGAGTGTCGTGAAGCCGAGCATTTGACGCTTCTCGACGGGACAGTGCAGTCACTCGAGTCGGGCACATTACTCATTGCGGACCACGAAAAACCCTTAGCGTTGGCTGGAATTATGGGTGGTGAGGACAGCGGTGTCAGCAAGAGTACAACCAGCCTCTTTTTGGAGAGCGCCTTTTTTACGCCAGAGCTTATGGCCGGGCGCGCACGATCTTACGGTTTGCACACTGACGCGTCGCATCGGTACGAGCGTGGCGTTGACTTCCAACTGCAACGGCAAGCAATGGAGAGGGCGACACGGCTCTTCATCGAGATCGTAGGGGGTGAAGCAGGGCCTGTCACTGAAGTCTCGTCTGACGGCGACTTGCCGATCAATGATGCGGTTTTGCTTCGAGAGGAACAGATTGAAAAACTGTTAGGCCTGCGTATTGAGCGCTTTGACGTTGAACGTATTCTGCAGGGCTTGGGTTTTTGGATCGTTACGCAAGAGCAAGGTTGGCTTTGCACTGCGCCAAGCTGGCGGTTTGACATGGGGCTTGAGGTTGACCTCATCGAGGAGTTGGCTCGTGTTATTGGCTACGACGCCATACCCTCTCAGCGCCTCACGGGTGAGCTCATTGCGACGCCTGTGCCTGAGACGCGTCGCGCGCTTCGCAGTGCGAAAAATGACTTGGTGGCTCGCGGCTATTACGAGGCAGTGACCTTTAGTTTTGTTGAACCTCAGTTGCAGGCCACCTTTGACCCACAAACGTCGCCTGTGCGTCTGAAAAACCCCATTTCGGCAGACCTGGCCGTCATGCGTACCAGTTTGATCCCGGGCCTCCTAAAGGCAATTGCTCATAATGTGAGTCGGCAGCAGAGTCGTGTTCGTCTTTTCGAGACGGGATTACGATTTATGCCGGGAGACGAAATTGTGCAAACGCCTATGATTGCGCTCGCAGCATCGGGTTTACGAGATATCGAAGGGTGGTCGGCAGGCAAAGATGCAGCTGATTTTTTTGACGTTAAGGGCAGTGTTGAGGCGCTTCTGGCAAGCCTCGGACAGCGACTTTCGTTTGAAGCTTGTGTGTTTCCAGGACTGCACGACGGCCAAAGCGCGGCTATCTTAGTTGACGGTCATGCCGTGGGTCGTATGGGTACGATTCACCCCAATGTTGGAAAGTCGTTGGGGTTGCCCGCCAGTACGGTAGTAGCAGAGCTGGAGCAGTCAGCAGTGACGGCGCTGGCAATGCCAGAGTACAAAGACATATCAAAGTTCCCAGAGACGCGTCGCGACTTAGCTCTGGTCGTCGACAAGGGGGTGGCGTCGGGCGACGTCATGGCCCTGATTCATGATTCGGCCGGTGAGTTGCTCACGAAACTTGATTTATTTGATGTTTACCAAGGGACTGGATTGGCTGAAGGGAAGAAGAGTTTGGCAATCGGTTTGACATTCCAAGGTCAAAGTCGCACTCTCGATGAAACCGAGGTCGCGGGTGCTGTCGACCAAGTGCTTGATTCTCTGAGAGAAAAGCTGGGTATCGAACTGCGAAGCTGATAACACTATGTCCGCACTAACGAAATCTGAAATGGCCGAGAAACTCTTTGATGAGTTGGGTCTTAATAAGCGTGAGGCGAAAGAGCTGGTAGAGCAGTTCTTTGAGGAGATCCGAATCTGTCTCGAAAATAACGAGCAGGTGAAGCTTTCGGGTTTTGGTAACTTCGATCTTCGGGATAAAGGCTCTCGTCCTGGCCGTAATCCAAAAACAGGCGAAGAGATCCCTATTTCCGCGAGACGTGTCGTCACCTTCAAACCTGGCCAGAAGCTCAAAGCCCGGGTAGAGAAGATGCAGAACGATGCTTGAGCCAACACACAACAACGAACTACCGCCCATTCCTGGAAAACGCTATTTCACCATTGGTGAAGTGAGTGGGTTGTGTGCTGTAAAACCGCATGTGCTTCGTTACTGGGAAGCGGAATTCCCGCAACTCAAACCCGTAAAGCGTCGGGGTAATCGTCGATATTACAAACGCGGCGATGTGGAGTTGGTGCGGGCGATTCGAGGTCTTCTCTATGAAGAGGGTTACACTATTGGCGGCGCTCGACAGAGACTGACTTGTGAAGATGGCCCAAGCCCTGTTGATGTCATGTCGACCGTTCGAGATTGCTTAAACGATTTGGAAGCAGCAAAGTCGCTGCTCAAACTCGGCGACTAACATTCCCTAACGCATTGAATACCCGTATACTTCGCGCCGTTCGGGGCGTAGCGCAGTCTGGTAGCGCACCACACTGGGGGTGTGGTGGTCGCAGGTTCAAATCCTGCCGTCCCGACCA
>ENA-OREB01000037-OREB01000037.1-marine-metagenome-genome-assembly--contig:-NODE-37-length-68895-cov-4.836293_pt1 | contig 68895 bp, 71 predicted proteins | sample MGYA00248625_ERZ508552 | MGnify/ENA primary metagenome ERZ508552 (study PRJEB26219, sample SAMN06267888) | marine metagenome | isolation source: Monterey Bay, California, USA | place: USA:Monterey Bay...
TCACTTCCTGCATAATCAATGGTCAGACTAGGGTAAAGGCAAGCACTTCAGACATGCTTTATCAGCGGCGTATAGCCGACAATCAAGTGTTATCCGCAAAGTTAGAACTTCATTTGCGCGGTAGCCGATACGCCGGTGTTGGGACACAACTGCTGGGTATTGTGAGTTTAGGGCTGGCTGGATTTTACAGTCTCGATCCTGAAATTATGCTGACGTGGGCGACAATACTTCTACTACTCAATTTTTGGTGGTCTCGCCGCATCAATCGAACGCTCCAAACCAGCCGGCACTTTACACAGCGTCCCTCGGTGTTCAATGAACTTGTGTTGCATGCTGCTGTGTCCGGTGCGATCTGGGGGGGCACGGTGATTTGGCTCGATGGCTATCTTTCTGACCTTATCTTTTACTTGTGCGTCTGTGTTGTCGCTGTTATTTCGGTTGTGACGATCGCGGTGTCGGTGGTCATCCGACAGGCTTACCTCACACAGCTTATTTTTTCTCTAGGAACGGTCGCATGCTGGCTGGCTTGGCATGCGAACGAGCGCCCCTTTAATGCGGGCTTTGCAGTGTTGTTGGTCGGGCTGTCAATGTTCTTGATCGTTGCCAGCGAATGGATGAGCCGCGCTTTCTCCGAAATGGTGGAAACCAGTCTCGAACGTGCGGCCATGAGCAAGGATCTGGCATCCCTCAGTGACAGCTTAAAGACGCGAAATCTGCAGCTGCAAGATGCACGTCGACAGCTTGCTGAGCAGGCGACGATCGATGAGATGACGGGCCTTCGAAATCGTCGCGGTGTGAACATCATTATCAATGATGAATTGGCTCGGATGAAACGCTTGCAGCTTCCCATTGCGCTGATCGCGCTCGATGTCGATCATTTTAAAACGTACAACGACACTTACGGTCACCCCGCTGGCGACCTAGTGCTCCAGCGCATCTCAACGGTGATGTTGGAGATGACTAGTCGTGCGGGGGAGTTTGCGGCACGAATGGGGGGGGAGGAATTCATCATCTTTTATCCTACGGCGAATCGATCCACCGCTTTGGAGGTCGCTGAGGAGCTTCGGCGGCGTATTGTTGAGCTCGATATACCCCATGAGAAGTCGTTGACAGCGCCGCATGTCACAATTTCGATCGGTGTTGTGTCGTGTGTGCCGGACTGGGAGTTGGAATTTGATGTGCTGCTTAAGGCTTCAGACGACGCGCTATACCTGAGCAAAACAAATGGCCGAAACCGGATTACCTTTGGTGACGTGGGCGCCCCAGACGAGTCCTAGATATCGAACTGCTTTCGAAGTCGTTCGAGCGCTTTTCGTTCGTGTTTTCCCGGTTTATTGGTCGGCCGTGCAACAGCACCTCCGGCCGACTTTCGGGCCTGCGCTTCGCGTTCTCTCCGTGCGATGCTGGCATCGGTTTCCGCGTACAGCATTTGCCCTGCCGTGGCATTCCCCCGCTTGTCACTGAGCGCCTTAACGATGATTTCTCTTTCGTCCCACCCTTGCTTAATGACGAGTTTTTCTCCGACGCATATCTCTCGCGAGACTTTAACGCGCTGACCCGATAAGTGCACTTTACCGCCCTCGATCGCCGTTTTAGCAATTGATCGCGTTTTGAAAAAGCGTGCTGCCCACAGCCATTTGTCGACTCTTAGACGATCCATTAGCGCTCCGAGACATCGAGAGGTGAGGGCCATACATCTTGGAACTGATCAATCGCGTAATTCGAATGCGGGACGTTCTTGGGTCGACTGGTGTCGGGCAGGCAAACTGTCACAGACCCCTCAATCCCAAATTTGAGCGCTGCGTTAATCACGGCCGCCGAGTCGTCAAAAAACAACGTCTTTGCTTTATCGAAGCCCAAGCGCGTCTGCGTCTGCTGCCAAAAATACTCAGACTCTTTCGCAAAACCGATCGAATGACTGCTAATCGCGTCGTCAACCTTATTGACGATTCCGGTGTGCCTATTTTTGAGCGCGAGAATATCGGGGTGGGCGTTGGTCACAATAGTTGAACGAATCCCCGTTCTCTTGAGTGCAGTAAGAAAGTCTTCGGCGTATGGCAGAAATCGTATCCCTTCGGCAAACGACCTCGAGTACTCGATAATGCTGTAGCCGAATTGATCGCTCCAGAAGTCTGTCGAGTACCAGTCAAGTGTACCGGCTACCGACCGGAAAATAGGTGTGAATTTTTCGACGGTTGCCTGAAGGCTGATGTCATTGAGTCGTGCGTAGTGTTCGTGTATGCGTTGACCCCAAAAATTGTTGTCAAACTCCAAGTCAAGCAAGGTGCCGTCCATGTCCAGTAGGACGTGGTCAACTTGTGTCCAATCTACTATTGGAAGAATGCTGTCTTGCCGGCTTTGAACGATCATCTGATGGTAGGCTTCTCAAATGTGGTGGAACCAAACAAATAGAAATGAACGTCTGCAGCCGATTTTGTCTCAATCGGTCTTTTCACTGGCGGACCTCCTCACTCACTTACTGGCCATTGCCGATGAGGCATCAGACCTTGCGCGTGCATTCTACCGTAAATCACACGAACTGGAGGTCATTCGAAAAGGTGATTCGACGCCGCTGACGGACGCGGACACGGGGCTCCATCACCTGATCTGCGAGCGTCTCGAAGCGCTTTTCCCTAATCTGCCCATACTGTCGGAGGAGTCGGAGGCCGCACAGCTGGAAGATCGTCTCAAATGGCCGGCGTGTTGGGTCGTTGACCCGCTGGACGGCACCAAAGAGTTCTTGGAGAAAACAGATCAGTTCACGATCAATATTGCACTTGTTATCGATGGGAAAGCTGAGCTTGGCTTAATCTCTATACCGTGCCGCTGCGAGCATTGGCTGGGTGTCGTGGAAAACGGAGCCGCTGTTTTTTCCGAGCATGACGGTCTTAAAGGGCAAGTCATTCAAACGTCGTCGCGGAATTTATCGAGACCCTTGGTGATGCTGGCAAGTCACCGTCATTCTGTAAAACGGGTTGAGTTGTTACTCAACAGTCTTGCTGATCGGTTTGGTGATACTGAACGGGTCAATTCAGGTAGCGCTGTGAAATTCTGTGACCTCCTCAGTGGCGTTGCCGATGTGTACCCAAGGACCTCGCTCTGCAGTGAATGGGATGTGGCGGCGGGCGATGCACTGGTTCGGGCGGCCGGAGGGCGCGTTACTGACATGAACGGGCGGCAGATTCACTATAACCGTCGGCCCTCGCTCCTGGCCGAGCCCTTTGTGGCCAGTGCTGACCCCGTTATCGACTACGCAGCGGTTATTTCCAAATCTTTATAGCAGGTACTCGCCTGTAAGCTTGCAAAATGCGCTATAACATTTGTAATGCTTGGGGGAGCATGCACATGATTTCAAATACCGAACAACCGGCTGCTAACGAACCGATGACGCCTCAAATGAGGCTATCCGTCATGCAAAATCGGCATCGGTCTATCGATCAACAGCTGCACGAACTGCAGGCCCACCCTTGGGCTGATCGGATACTGATTCAGCGCATGAAAAAAGAAAAGTTGCGATTGCGGGACGCTATCGAGCGTCTGCGTGATGAGCTCGTTCCAGATATAGACGCTTAAAGAAAGCTCAATCCCCGCTGACGACTCTCGATGAGCAGCAGTTGGCGTTTGATCGCAAGTCCCCCTGCAAATCCTGTCAGTGACCCGTTGCTGCCGATAACGCGATGGCAAGGGATAATGAGCGGCAATGGGTTGCGGCCTATGGCTGCGCCTACGGCTCGAGAGGCAGAGGGCTTTTCGAGGTTGCAAGCAATGTCGCGATAGGTCCGAGTTTCACCCCACGGTATGTTTCGCAGCTCACGCCAAACAGACGTTTGAAAAGCAGTTCCTCTTGGTTTAATCGGCACTGTAAATTGACGTTTCTCGCTCTTGAGAAAATGAGTGACTTCTGCCGCTGCGAGCGCCAGTAACTCACCGTCCTCTTGAGCGGCCTCGGCAACGGCGCGATGTTTGTTCTCCCAGTTGATCTCGATTAAGGCACCTTTCTCGCAGACCAGTTGGAGGGTGCCAATCGGTGTGTCGATGAGTTGATGGCGCATCACAGCGTGGCACGCTCACGTTTAATCGGGATGACGAGTAAAGCCAAGCTGGCCGCCAGTAGGGCGTACTGTGCAGACACCACCAAGGGCGTAAGGCCGAACAGTGGGGTGCTAATGACGGTTGGAAGACAGATCAACGCGCTGAGCGTGAGGCCCAGGCGTTGCTCTCCAATCAGTCCCAGTGCGACGAGCAAGAACAGCACGCCACGCCCAGCGTCAATAAGGCTCGCAGTGTCGAGCGAGACCATCCACAATTGACCGATCAACAATATGCCAATAGCAACGGATAAACACACGGTGATAAATCGTAGAAATCGGACCATATCGAGGCTCATGCAGCAACGTGATAGCGTGACACGGTATATCACATTCCTAAGAGGCCTTGAGTGTCATTTTCACCATCAGTCATGAACGACAAGCCCTTTGAATGTGATGCTACGGTATTGCGAGACCAGCTCAACGAGTCCATTGGCCATCGGGCACGCGTTGAGTGTGTCGAGCGCCTCACGTCAACAAATGCGGTGCTCAAGCAAGACGCGTTCGTGTCCCATGGGAAATTTTTATTGGCGGGGCAGCAGAGTTTGGGTGTGGGTCGTCGTGGCAGCGTCTGGCAGAGCCCGCCTGAGGGTAATCTCTACTTGTCGTATTGCTTTCATACTGAAACGAGACTTGCTGATCTGAGTCTTTTGCCGCTCGCTTTTGCGCTTGCGATTGCGGACTCGGTGGAGTCGGAGTGGGCGGTAGACGTCAAAATAAAGTGGCCTAACGATCTTTATATCGCAGGCGAAAAGTGTGGCGGCATTTTGCTTGAGACGGTCAGTCTGCCGGGCGATTCGTCTCATCAGCGCACTGCAGTCATCGTCGGTGTTGGAATCAACGTGGCGAGTCATCCGAGTTATCAGTCGATCGACAGACCCACAACTGCGCTGCAAGTGCACGTCGATTCTCCCGTGTCCCTCTCTCGTATTGCGCTCCTTGTCATGACCGCAATCGTCGAGATTTGCCGTTTGGAGACGACTGAGGTGCGTAGACGATTAGCGCTGTACTGGCCGCGTCGCGACCTATTGCTGAACCGGCCTGTGAGCGTTCCGATGTTGGGTGATGGCTTGGGCATTGCGCGCGGGTTGTCACTGGACGGTGGCTTGCTTGTGGAACTTCAGGGTGCGCTTGAGACGGTGTACGCTGGCGAGGTGACGCTTGGGCATGTTGAAAGTAAGGAAGGTGGTTCTGAATGAACATACTGGTTGACGTGGGCAATACTTCGATTAAATGGCAGTTCCGCCAGGATCAAAAGGTCGTTGGTAATGCGGTAGGGGACCTCAACTCCCTCGAGGCGCAGCTTGCGTTACGCGACGACTTGTCTACTGCCACGGCAGCAGTCTCATGTGTTCGCGATGAGGTGTTTGCGCGTGAACTACAGACGCTGTTTACAGCGGCGGGCTGTACGTCAGTGCATTTTGTTAGCAGTGTTGCGGAGTTTGCAGGGTTAAAAAATGCCTACTCGGTGCCCGATGCCCTTGGTGTGGATCGGTGGCTTGCCTTGTTGGCAACTCGTGCTCGCGGGCACACCACATCGCTTGTGATCGATGCAGGAACGGCCTGTACGATCGACGTGATGGTTCAGGGCAGCCATGTTGGAGGGTATATCTTGCCGGGTGTTTGCCTGGCGCGAGAATCACTCATCGCAAATACGGACAAAATTCGATTTGATGACACTGTTCAGGCCAGCCTGATGCCCGGTACGACTACAGCGGCTTGCGTTTCGTCGGGTGCGTGGCTCATGACCTATGGGGCGGTTCACGAGATTGTCCGTCGATTTCCGGAGGCGGCCGTCTTTTTAACAGGCGGCTCTGCCAGAGAACTCATGGCTTTGGGCGTTGAAGGAGAGTGGGTGGCCGACCTCGTATTCGAGGGTTTGGATTTTTGGCTAAATGGGGCTTGACCTGAGCGCGCCTGTTGACGATCATGTGCGCCCTTCGTGATGGCCCGTCCATCTAACGTCTAGCTGGCGTAGCTCAGTAGGTAGAGCATCTGATTTGTAATCAGGCGGTCGGGGGTTCGATTCCTCTCGCCAGCTCCATTTTTTTGTTCGTGTTGTCCTTCTATGCAGTCGTCCTCGACGATTTACGTTGGGGCGGTCGACGGTCCGTAAAATTTTTTCTGAGCACAGCCTGCCTGGGGCACGGTTGTAAAAGCCCCTGCCGTTTTTGGCTGTTTAGGGCCGCTATGTTGGCTTTCGATCGGTGTTGAGAGGCGCCTGATCTGCGAGGCAGTGTCGGCGTATTGACCGCGCTTTGGTGCGCTGAATTAGCACCTGCTGAACAAGTAAAAGTGCGCTCGGGTGCTGATAAATTTTTGAGGCCTGTGAATGAAAGGAATCCGGCGCTGTTTTGAGGGTAAAATTTGGTGTTGACACTCCCCCTTGACACCTAGAGAATGTGCGCCCTTCCGGAGGGGTTCCCGAGTGGCCAAAGGGATCAGACTGTAAATCTGACGCGCGAGCTTCGGTGGTTCGAATCCACCTCCCTCCACCAAGGATTTTGTAAGACACGGTGCGGTATGGGCCTTGTGAGTTAAAAAAGAGGGGGCTGGACCGGACAAGCCCTGTCGTGAGAGCGACGAGCCGTCAGAAGACGGTAGGCTTAAGGTTTAGCCACCGTCGGCGGTTGAATGCTGCGGGCATAGTTCAATGGTAGAACCTCAGCCTTCCAAGCTGATGATGCGGGTTCGATCCCCGCTGCCCGCTCCAAGATCCGGCGATGAGTTGATGCTCATATAGCTCAGTCGGTAGAGCACTTCCTTGGTAAGGAAGAGGTCACCGGTTCAAATCCGGTTATGAGCTCCATTTTGAGCAGTTGCATGTTGTGACTGTTCGACCGCTTCGGCGGTCAAAGCAGTACAGGCCACGGCCTATACTGAGTCGGGCACACAGCGGTAGGTGTGCTTAATTGAGTAAGGCGCGTTGGCGTCGGGAAATATGCGAAGTTGACCAGGAGAGGGTCGTAATGGCAAAACAGGCATTTGAGCGTTCGAAGCCCCACGTAAACGTGGGCACAATTGGGCACGTTGACCACGGTAAAACAACGCTGACTGCAGCGTTAACACGTGTGTGCTCTGAAGTTTTCGGCGGTGAAGCAGTAGCGTTTGACGGTATCGATAACGCTCCTGAAGAGCGTGAGCGTGGTATCACGATTGCGACTTCACACGTAGAGTACGAGTCGACTGACCGTCACTACGCACACGTCGACTGTCCCGGACACGCGGATTACGTGAAGAACATGATTACCGGTGCTGCGCAGATGGATGGCGCGATCTTGGTATGTGGCGCAACTGACGGCCCGATGCCCCAGACTCGTGAGCACATCCTGCTGTCGCGTCAGGTGGGTGTTCCTTACATCGTTGTGTTCCTCAACAAGGCCGATCTTCTTGCTGAAGATTGCGGCGGCGTTGATACAGAGGAATTCGAAGAGATGAAAGAACTCGTTGAGATGGAGCTTCGTGAGTTGCTCGATACTTATGAGTTCCCAGGTGACGATACTCCGATTATTTGTGGTTCGGCACTGATGGCTCTTAACGGTGAAGATGAAAATGGTCTTGGCACCACAGCTGTCAAAGCGCTCGTTGAGACGCTTGACTCTTACATTCCTGAGCCGGAGCGTGCGATCGATCAGCCGTTCTTGATGCCTGTGGAAGACGTATTCTCAATTTCAGGTCGTGGAACCGTTGTCACCGGTCGTGTTGAGCGCGGTATCATCAACGTCGGCGACGAAGTCGAAATTGTTGGTATCAAGGAAACAGTCAAGACCACATGTACGGGTGTTGAGATGTTCCGAAAGCTGCTCGACGAAGGTCGTGCGGGTGAAAACGTCGGTGTTCTTCTTCGCGGTACCAAGCGAGAAGACGTTGAGCGTGGTCAGGTCCTTACAGTGCCTGGTGGCGTTAACCCACACACCAAGTTTGAGGCCGAAGTCTACGTCTTGGGTAAAGACGAAGGCGGTCGTCACACGCCATTCTTCAAGGGCTACCGTCCCCAGTTTTACTTCCGCACAACGGACGTAACGGGTGCGGTTGAGTTGCCTGCTGGTGTTGAAATGGTTATGCCAGGCGACAACCTGAACTTCGTTGCTACTTTGATCGCACCAATCGCGATGGAAGAAGGTCTGCGGTTTGCTATCCGTGAGGGTGGTCGAACAGTAGGCGCTGGTGTCGTCGCTAAAATTATCGAGTAATCGATAATTCGGTGAGGCGAGCTTTGGCTCGCCTCAATATAGAGCCGGACCGCTCTTGCAGCGTGTTCGGCTTTGTCGTCTTTGCCAAATCGGTGTAAGCAGACGCCAAAGATGTGATAGGCCAGTAGCTCAATTGGCAGAGCAGCGGATTCCAAATCCGCAGGTTGGGGGTTCGATTCCCTCCTGGCCTGCCACTCCCTTTAACTAATGGGGTGGTGGGGAATTAGTGGGGAGCGAGTTTGGCGCCCCTGAAGGGATTTGATATGAGTGAAGCTGCGAGCAATAAGCTCGATAGCGTGAAGTGGTTGCTGGTCGTTGCGCTTTTGGGTGCAGGGATCGTCGGCAATAGCTATTTTAGTGACGAGTCTTTGTTGTATCGAGTGATCGCTATTTTGGTGATTGCCGGTATGGCGCTTTCAATTTCGGTAACCACTGGGCGTGGTGCGGCTGCTTGGGCAATGATCAAAGGCGCGCGCACTGAAATTCGTAAAGTGATCTGGCCGACGCGCCAGGAGACAACGCAAACGACGGTGATCGTTATGGTCGCTGTGGTTGTTTGTGGATTGTTTTTTTGGGCGTTAGACAGCTTCCTGGGATGGGTCGCTTCACTACTTTTGGGTTAAGGGACAAAGCATGGCTTTACGTTGGTATGTAGTGCACGCATTTTCTCAGTACGAGAAAAAAGTAGCGGTCGCCCTTAAGGAGCGCATTGAGCGCTTTGGAATGGAAGATCGTTTCGGTGAGATTATTGTCCCAACCGAAGAAGTGATCGAGATGAAAGGTGGGCAAAAGCGCAAGAGCGAGCGTAAATTCTTTCCAGGGTACGTGCTTGTTCAGATGGAGCTTGGGGACGACACGTGGCACTTGGTTAAAGATACGCCGAGAGTATTGGGTTTTATCGGTGGAAAGGCAGATCGCCCAGCGCCCATTACCGAGGCGGAGGCGAACGCTATTTTACAGCGTGTTGAGGCCGGTGTTGATCAGCCCAAGCCAAAGACGGTGTTCGAGCCTGGTGAAATGGTGCGCGTGGTCGACGGTCCCTTCAATGATTTCAATGGCGTTGTTGAGAGTGTTAATTACGAAAAAAGTCGCCTAAACGTCGCTGTATTGATCTTCGGTCGCTCGACGCCCGTAGAGTTGGAATTCGGTCAGGTCGAAAAAGGCTGATTAAGGTCGCTATAAAAGTAGCGAAGTAACGCCGCGTAGCGGCATTTGTTGGGGAGCCCGCGTAGTTTGACTACAACGGCGTTTGCACCCAGGAGTTAAAACAATGGCAAAGAAAATTGACAGCTACATCAAGCTGCAAATCCCTGCCGGTCAGGCGAACCCATCACCGCCTGTCGGTCCTGCGCTGGGTCAGAAGGGTGTCAACATCATGGAGTTCTGCAAAGCGTTTAATGCAGAGACTCAAGGTCTTGAACCTGGGCTCCCGACTCCGGTCGTGATCACTGTTTACAGTGACAAATCGTTCACGTTCATCAAGAAGACGCCACCCGCGTCGGTCTTGCTGAAAAAGATTGCGGGCATTAAGAGCGGTTCCGGTCGCCCTAATACTGAAAAAGTAGCCAAGGTGACGCGTGCACAGCTTGAAGAGGTCGCGACGCAGAAGTGGCCTGACCTTACAGCGTCAGATATGGACGCTGCCGTACGCACCATCGCAGGCAGCGCTCGAGCCGCGGGTATAGATACAGAGGGGGTTGTTTAAGATGGCTAAGTTATCAAAACGTGTAAAAGCATTCAGAGCACGCGTTGACGCCAACAAGAGCTATTCTCTTGATGAAGCGATCGCGATTCTCAAGGAAACAGCGACCGTTAAGTTTAATGAATCAGTTGAGTTGGCGGTAAACCTAGGCATTGATGCGCGTAAGTCAGACCAAGGTGTTCGGGGTGCGACTACCTTGCCTCACGGTACGGGCTCAGAAGTGCGTGTTGCTGTCTTCACTCAGGGTGAAAATGCCGACAAGGCCAAAGAAGCTGGCGCTGATCTCGTGGGTATGGAAGATCTTGCTGACCAAATTAAGGGCGGCATGATGGACTTTGATGTCGTTGTGGCATCGCCCGATGCAATGCGCGTGGTGGGTCAGTTAGGTCAGGTGTTGGGTCCGAGAGGACTGATGCCTAACCCGAAAACAGGCACAGTGACACCCGATGTGGCAACTGCCGTTCAGAACGCAAAGGCGGGTCAAGTGCGTTTCAGATCCGATAAAAACGGCATTATCCACGGTGGAATTGGGAAAATCAGCTTTGAGCCTGATGCTATCCAAGGAAACTTAGTCGCCGTTCTGGCAGACCTCAAGAAGGCGAAGCCGGCTGCAGCAAAGGGCGTGTATTTTCAGAAGGTGACACTCTCGACCACGATGGGTCCGGGCGTCACGATCGATCACGGCGAAATCGAATTTTAAGTTGATGTGAATTTGTTCCGGGTTCAGCCCGGGGCATGCTCGTCGTTGTTTGACGAGATGGGAGCACTGCATTTGGGTGCTCCGCTTTGAAGTCTCAAGCAGAGTGTGTGGGCATCGCCCCTAGCAGGACGCCAGACTGTCAAAGACCGTAGGGGGAGGCGCAGTCTCCTTAAACGAAGCCGGTAGTGTTCAACCTACGCAGATGGTGAATCCGTTCACCTAGGGTGGTCACAGCGATGTTGTGACCTTGGCATAAACCATAGGAGTAGATCCGTGGCAATTGGACTCGAAGAGAAGAAAGCGATCGTCGCTGAAGTCAACGAGACAGCGGCCAGTGCTTTGTCACTTGTGATTGCTGACGCCCGAGGCGTGGCATCCAATGACATGACGGCTCTCCGTGCTACCGCTCGCGAGAATCAAGTTCATTTGCGTGTTGTTCGCAACACACTCGCAAAGCGTGCATTAGAAGGGACTGACTACGAATGTGTCACCGATACATTAGTGGGTCCGTCCATTTTCGGATTTTCGATGGAAGATCCGGGTGCAGCGGCTCGGTTGTTTAAAGATTTCGCCAGAGACAACGGTGAATTCGAAGTTAAAGCATTGTCTGTTAGCGGTAAGTTGCTGGGTGCAGACCAGCTCGACGTTTTGGCGAAACTGCCAACTCGAGAGCAAGCACTCGCATCGTTGATGAGCGTGATGCAGGCGCCTGTCGGCAAGTTTGTTCGCACTGTTAATGAAGTGCCAAGCAAGCTGGTTCGTACATTGGCGGCGATTCGTGATCAGAAAGAGCAGTCCGCGTAAGCGAGTGCTCGACTACACATTTTAGGAGAGATAAACATGGCAATTTCAAAAGAAGAAATCCTTGACGCAATCGCAGAAATGAGCGTGATGGATGTTGTTGCGTTAGTTGAGGCGATGGAAGAGAAGTTTGGCGTTTCAGCGGCGGCAGCGGTTGCAGTAGCAGCACCTGCGGCGGGTGGCGATGCAGGCGCAGCGGCAGTTGAGCAAACTGAATTCGACGTCATTCTGACATCAGCGGGCGAGAAGAAAGTCAACGTGATCAAGGCAGTTCGCGCGATCACAGGTCTGGGTCTCAAAGAGGCGAAAGGCTTGGTTGATGGTGCTCCATCAGCAGTTAAAGAAGGCGTCAGTAAAAGCGATGCCGAGGACGTTAAGTCGCAGATCGAAGAAGCTGGCGGTTCTGTCGAGCTTAAGTGATCCCTCGGGGTTACAGAGATGCCTGTCCGGGCTGGTGCGCGATGCGCCCCAGCCTCTTCCCGGTTTGAATGACCGGTTGTTTTGGCGTTAAGCCATAAATGTCGGCGTTTGCCGACGACATTCGTTGAGGAGTATCAATGACTTACTCGTTTACAGAGAAGAAGCGCCTACGGAAAGATTTTGGTTCCATGCCGGAGGTGATGGATATCCCCTATCTGCTGGCCATCCAGCTGGATTCTTATCGAAAGTTCACGCAGTCGGATATCGCAGTAGAAGAGCGCGGCGATTACGGTTTGCACGCAGCTTTCCGCTCCGTATTCCCAATCTCTAGCTACAGTGGCAATGCGGCGTTGGAGTATGTCGACTATGCGCTAGGTACCCCCGTTTTTGACGTTGATGAATGTGTGCTGCGCGGCACAACTTATGCCTGCGCGCTCCGAGTCAAAGTCCGCCTTATTATTTATGATAAAGAGGCCAGCACAAAATCCATTAAAGACATTAAAGAACAAGACGTTTACATGGGTGAAATTCCGCTCATGACCGAGAACGGGACGTTTGTGATCAACGGTACCGAGCGCGTCATCGTGTCGCAGCTGCACCGATCACCAGGCGTTTTCTTCGATCATGATCGCGGCAAGACGCACTCGAGTGGAAAGCTCCTCTACAGTGCGCGAATCATTCCCTACCGTGGTTCTTGGCTCGATTTTGAGTTTGATCCAAAGGATCAGGTCTTTGCGCGCATCGATCGCCGTCGGAAGCTGCCGGCGACGGTTCTGTTGCGTGCCCTTGGCTATGAATCAGAAGAAATCCTTGAGATGTTCTACGAGACGACGTCCTTCCAGCTTAACGACGACGACTCGACCACTATGACGTTGGTGCCTAAGCGCTTGCAAGGCGACATGGCCGCGTTTGACATCATGGTGGGTGATAAAGTCATTGTGGAGCTCGGGCGCCGTATTACTGCCCGTCACATTCGTCAGTTAGAAGATGCCGGTGTGGAATCGCTGGTTGTGCCAGACGAGTACCTTGTGGGTCGTCGTGTGGCAACGCCGGTGATCGACAAGGCCAGCGGTGAAGTGTTGCTCGAATGCAACGGTGAGATCACTGAGGAGACTGTTGGCGTCTTCCGCGAGAAGTCAATTGAGGCTGTCGAAACGATCTACACCAATGAGATCGACTGCGGACCGTTTATTTCAGACACCCTCGCCGGTGACAGCACGCGCACGGCGCTAGAAGCGCTGGTTGAAATCTATCGCATGATGCGCCCTGGAGAGCCGCCCACTAAAGAGTCGGCAGAGAATCTATTCCAAAACCTATTCTTCTCGGCAGACCGGTACGATCTCTCAGGGGTCGGCCGTATGAAGTTTAATCGTCGTTTGGGTCGTGATGAGGTCACCGGAAGTGGCACTCTCGATAAAGACGATATTGTTTCGGTACTCAAGGCGCTGGTCGATATACGAAACGGCAAGGGCGTGGTTGATGACATTGATCACTTGGGTAATCGCCGTATACGCTCGGTTGGTGAGATGGCCGAAAACCAGTTCCGGGTGGGCCTTGTCCGCGTCGAGCGAGCGGTAAAAGAGCGACTCTCGATGGCTGAGAGTGAAGGTCTGATGCCTCAGGACTTGATCAATGCCAAGCCTGTCTCGGCTGCGGTGAAAGAGTTCTTTGGTTCGAGTCAGCTGTCTCAGTTCATGGACCAGAACAACCCGCTGTCAGAGGTGACTCACAAGCGACGTGTGTCCGCCTTGGGCCCAGGCGGTCTGACGCGCGAGCGTGCGGGGTTCGAAGTTCGTGACGTTCACCCAACGCACTACGGTCGAGTCTGTCCCATTGAGACACCTGAAGGACCCAACATTGGTTTAATAAACTCGCTTGCCGCTTACGCGCGCACGAACGAGTATGGTTTCTTGGAGTCGCCCTATCGAAAGGTGATCGACGGCGTCGTGACCGACGAGATTGAGTATCTTTCTGCGATTAACGAAGCAAATCACGTGATTGCTCAGGCGTCGGCCACCATTGACGAGGGCAATCGCTTTGTTGATGAGTTGATTAACGTCCGGACAATGAATGAGTTTACTGTGAAGCCCGCATCCGAAGTGGACTTTATGGACGTATCGCCAAAGCAGGTGGTTTCTATTGCCGCGGCACTGATTCCATTCCTTGAGCACGATGATGCTAACCGAGCGCTCATGGGCTCAAACATGCAGCGTCAGGCTGTACCGACGTTAAAGACTCAGGCGCCCTTGGTCGGGACCGGAATGGAGCGCTACGTCGCTCGTGATTCGGGTGTATGTAAAGTGGCGTCCCGCGGAGGGGTTGTTGACTCTGTGGATGCCAGTCGCATCGTTGTTCGAGTCAATCCTACCGAGGTGGATCAGGACGCGTCGCCGGTTGATATCTACAACCTGACGAAGTACAAGCGGTCGAACCAGAACACCTGTGTCAATCAACGCCCTATTGTCAGTCCTGGAGACACGGTTCGGCGCGGCGATATTCTCGCGGATGGACCGTCGGTTGATCTGGGTGAGCTTGCACTTGGCCAAAACATGCGTATCGCGTTCATGCCCTGGAATGGCTACAACTTCGAGGATTCGATCCTGGTTTCAGAGCGTGTCGTTGAAGAGGATCGACTCACAACGATTCACATTCAGGAATTGACCTGTATCGCACGCGATACCAAGTTGGGTGCTGAGGAGATCTCAGCCGACATTCCTAACGTGGGTGAGGGCGCACTGGGCAAGCTCGATGAGTCGGGCATTGTCTATATTGGTGCTGAAGTCGACGCGGGCGATATCTTAGTTGGTAAAGTCACACCCAAGGGCGAAACGCAGCTCACGCCAGAAGAAAAATTGCTGAGAGCAATTTTTGGCGAAAAAGCGTCTGACGTTAAAGACTCATCACTCCGTGTGCCATCAAGCTACAAAGGCACGGTTATTGATGTGCAAGTGTTCACGCGTGACGGTCTTGAGAAGGATGCTCGTGCCAAGCAGATCGAAGCATCGCAACTGGCGGACTACCGCAAGGATCTCAAAGAAGAGCTCCGAATTTATGAGGAGGCGACTTACGCCCGTTTGGCTGAGTTGCTTGGCGGGCAGACCACAGTTTCTGGTGGCGGTCTCTCTAAAGGCACAAAAATTGATACCGACGTTCTCGCGGGTCTCGACCGTGATCAGTGGTTCAAGTTGAAGTTCTCGGACTCCGAACTCAATAACCAATTGGCATCGGCGCAGCGACTGCTGGAAGAGCAAAACCAGTTGCTCGAAGAGCGCTTTGAGGCGAAGAAAGATAAGCTGCAAAGTGGCGATGATCTTGCGCCTGGCGTGCTTAAGATCGTCAAAGTCTACCTTGCCGTTAAACGTCGCATACAACCGGGCGACAAGATGGCCGGTCGTCACGGTAACAAGGGCGTGATCTCAGTGATTATGCCGGTTGAAGATATGCCGTACGATGAAAACGGTGAGCCTATCGATATCGTGCTCAATCCGCTCGGTGTGCCGTCACGCATGAACGTGGGTCAGATCCTGGAAACGCATTTGGGTATGGCGGCACGTGGTTTGGGCGTAAAGATCAATGAGATGCTCGAGCAGCAAGTCAAAGTGGCGAAGCTTCGAGAGTTCTTGAAGGAAATTTACGCACACACCAGCGACACTCGCCGTGACGCCGACATTGACAGCTTGTCGGACGACGAACTGTTTGCCATGTGCCAGAACCTCCGCAGTGGCGTCCCTATGGCGACCCCGGTGTTCGACGGTGCGAGTGAAGACAGTATCAAGGCGCTGCTTCGCATGGCTGATATTCCGGACAGTGGCCAGTTAGTCCTGCGCGACGGCAGATCGGGCGACGAGTTCGATCGGCCCGTCACAGTGGGCTACATGTACATGCTCAAGCTGAATCACCTGGTCGATGACAAGATGCATGCGCGTTCAACGGGGTCGTACAGCCTGGTGACTCAGCAGCCGCTGGGTGGTAAGGCACAGTTTGGTGGTCAACGCTTCGGTGAGATGGAAGTATGGGCACTTGAGGCATACGGTGCGGCACACACCCTGCAGGAAATGCTCACGGTGAAGTCGGATGACGTTGCAGGCCGAACGAAGATGTACAAAAACATCGTCGATGGTGATCACAGCATGGATCCGGGGATGCCCGAGTCGTTTAATGTACTGATCAAAGAAATCCGCTCGCTCGGTATCGACATCGATCTCGAGTCCGAGTCATCAGGCTTCTGAGGGGAGAGACAACGTGAAAGATTTGCTAAACCTATTGAACCGCGAAAAGTCAGAGGATTTTGATGCGATCCGCATCGGCCTTGCGTCACCTGAGATGATTCGTTCTTGGTCCTACGGCGAAGTCAAAAAGCCAGAGACTATTAATTATCGTACGTTTAAGCCCGAGCGTGACGGTCTTTTCTGCGCCAAAATTTTTGGCCCAGTTAAAGACTATGAATGCTTGTGTGGTAAGTACAAGCGCCTCAAGCACCGCGGTGTAATTTGTGAGAAGTGTGGTGTTGAGGTTGCGCTGGCGAAAGTCCGTCGTGAGCGAATGGGCCACATTGAGCTTGCCAGCCCTGTCGCGCATATTTGGTTTTTGAAGTCGCTGCCATCGCGCATTGGCTTGTTGCTGGATATGACGCTTAGAGACATAGAGCGTATTTTGTACTTTGAATCTTACGTGGTCACGGATCCCGGTCTGTCGACACTGGATCACGGTCAGCTCCTAAACGACGAGCAGTACTTTGAGTCGATGGAAGAGTTTGGCGACGAGTTCACGGCGAAGATGGGTGCGGAAGCCATTCAGCAGCTGATGATCCAGTTGGATCTAAAGAGCGAAATTGAGCGTCTTCGCGAAGAAATCCCGCAGACGAACTCCGAAACTAAGATCAAGAAGCTGTCTAAGCGCCTCAAGTTGATGGAGGCCTTTGATAAGTCAGGAAACCGCCCAGAGTGGATGGTGCTTAATGCGTTACCGGTGCTACCGCCTGATTTACGGCCCTTAGTCCCGTTGGACGGCGGACGCTTTGCGACGTCGGATCTGAATGACCTTTACCGTCGCGTGATTAACCGAAACAACCGACTCAAGCGACTGCTCGATCTTAACGCTCCCGATATCATCGTGCGCAACGAGAAGCGAATGCTTCAAGAGTCGGTTGATGCGCTGTTAGATAACGGCCGTCGTGGACGCGCTATTACGGGTTCCAACAAGCGCCCACTCAAGTCACTGGCTGACATGATTAAAGGTAAGCAAGGGCGTTTCCGTCAGAACTTGCTGGGTAAGCGCGTTGATTACTCCGGTCGATCGGTGATCGTGACCGGACCGACACTGAGGCTGCATCAGTGCGGACTACCTAAGAAAATGGCATTGGAGCTCTTCAAGCCGTTTATCTTTGGCAAACTTGAACACAGAGGACTGGCCAGTACGATTAAAGCCGCCAAAAAGATGGTCGAGCGCGAACCGCCTGAGGTTTGGGATATTCTCGCTGAGGTCATTCGAGAGCACCCAGTTCTTCTGAACAGGGCGCCAACATTGCACCGACTGGGTATTCAGGCGTTTGAGCCGGTATTGATCGAAGGCAAGGCCATTCAACTGCACCCGCTAGTTTGTGCGGCCTATAATGCCGACTTCGATGGCGATCAGATGGCTGTTCACGTGCCGCTGACCATTGAAGCGCAGCTTGAAGCCCGCGCCTTGATGATGTCGACGAATAATATTTTATCGCCAGCATCGGGTGACCCCATTATTGTTCCGTCGCAAGACGTGGTTCTGGGTCTTTATTACATGACGCGAGAGCGCGTCAACGTGAAAGGCGAGGGAATGATCTTCGCTGATACCAAAGAGGTTTCACGTGCCTACGCCAGTGGTTCGGTGCACCTGCAGGCGCGCGTCAAGGTCCGCATTCATGAAGAGGTCATCGAGTACGGTATGGCCGCTGAAGCGCGAACGCGCATCGTTGACACGACTGTTGGTCGCGCACTGCTTTGGAATATTGTGCCTGACGGTCTGTCGTACGACATGATTAACCGTCCTATGGTCAAAAAGGCGATCTCTCAGGTCATTAACCAATGCTACCGGGCTGTGGGTCTGAAGCAGACGTGCATCTTTGCCGATCAGTTGATGTACACGGGTTACGAGTATTCGACGAGGTCCGGCTCTTCAATTGGTGTGAACGACTTCGAAATTCCCGAAGCGAAGACAGAGTTGATTGACCGCGCTGAGGCAGAGGTTGTCGAGATTGAGCAGCAGTATGCTGCGGGTCTGGTAACACAGGGCGAGAAGTACAACAAAGTCATTGATATCTGGTCGCGAACGAACGAGCAGGTTGCCAAAGCCATGATGACCAATCTCTCCTCGGAGATGGTTGTCAATCGCGACGGCGAGGAAGAGAAACAAGACTCCTTTAACTCGGTCTACATGTACGCCGATTCTGGCGCGCGTGGCTCACCTGCACAGATACGTCAGTTAGCAGGAATGCGTGGGCTGATGGCCAAGCCCGACGGCTCAATTATTGAAACGCCGATTACGGCTAACTTCCGTGAAGGCTTGAACGTACTGCAGTACTTCATCTCAACTCACGGCGCGCGAAAAGGTCTGGCGGATACGGCCCTTAAGACTGCGAACTCAGGTTATTTGACGCGACGTCTTGTTGACGTGGCACAGGACGTGGTGGTGGTTGAACCCGACTGTGGTACTGAGCGAGGTCTTGTGATGACGCCTGTGATCGATGGTGGCGACATTATTGAGTCGCTGGCGGATCGTGTGCTGGGTCGCATCATCGCGGCCGATGTTGTCAAGCCCGGCACTGATGAAGTGCTCGTGCCGGCGGGTACGTTGGTGGATGAGCTGTGGAATCTCAAGATTGAAGAGATGGGCATCGATGAGATTTTGGTGCGCTCTCCTATTACTTGTGAGACTCGCTACGGGATTTGTTCGACCTGCTACGGTCGGGATCTCGGTCGCGGTCATCAGGTGAATATGGGCGAAGCCATTGGTGTTGTTGCTGCTCAGTCGATCGGTGAGCCAGGTACACAGCTGACTATGCGGACGTTCCACATTGGTGGCGCAGCATCAGGTCAGGCGGCGCAGGATAATATTCAAGTGAATTCGGACGGTACCGTTCGCCTTCACAACATGAAAGTTGTCGACCGCTCAGACGGCTCCTTGGTCGCAGTGTCTCGCTCTGGTGAACTCTCCGTTATGGACGGCGTAGGTCGTGAACGTGAGCGCTACAAAGTGCCTTATGGTGCTGTGATTAAGGTTGGTGATGAGTCACCGGTTGCGGCAGGCGATGTTGTCGCAACATGGGATCCGCACACGCACCCCATCGTGACCGAGGTCGCGGGTATCGTGAAGCTGGGTGGCATGGAGGAAGGCGTCACCATTAAGCGGCAGACGGACGAGTTTACCGGGCTGTCGAGTATTTCTGTGATGGATCAGTCAGAGCGACCCAGCGCAGGTAAAGATATTCGCCCTGCTGTGACGCTTGTTGATGAGTCTGGCAATGAACTTTACCTGGCGGGTACGAATGTCCCGGCGGTCTACTTCTTGCCTTCGTCAGCGATGGTGAACCTCGAGGACGGTGTCAAGGTGTCAGTCGGTGACGTGATTGCGCGTATTCCGAAAGAAGGATCGAAGACACGTGACATTACGGGTGGTCTTCCGCGTGTTGCTGACTTGTTCGAGGCCCGCAAGCCGAAAGAGCCTGCGATTTTGGCCGAGATCTCGGGAACGTTCAGTTTCGGTAAGGAAACCAAAGGTAAGCGTCGTTTGGTGATTACACCAACAGACGGTAAGGCTTTGCCGGACGGTTCTGATCACTACGAAGAGCTTATTCCTAAGTGGCGTCAGCTGTCAGTATTCGAAGGTGAACAGGTTGAGAAGGGTGAGATTGTGTCGGAAGGCGCACTCAGTCCGCATGATATTTTGCGTCTAAAGGGTATTCCGGAGCTCGCAAAGTACATCGTGAATGAGATCCAAGAGGTTTACCGACTTCAGGGTGTGAAGATCAACGATAAGCACATTGAAGTGATTGTTCGTCAGATGTTGCGTAAGGCGTATGTTGTTTCGTCGGGCGAGTCGAGCTTTATCAAGGGTGAGCAAATTGAGTGGAATGCGTACTTGGAAGAGTGTGACCGCATGGATGCACAAGGTCTTGTTCGTCCGACTGTTCAACGCGAGCTGTTGGGTATTACGAAAGCGTCGCTTGCGACAGAGAGCTTTATTTCTGCTGCGTCATTCCAGGAAACCACTCGCGTGCTGACGGAAGCGGCAGTAACAGGCAAGCGTGACTACCTCCGTGGTTTGAAAGAGAACGTGATTGTCGGACGCCTGATACCCGCGGGTACTGGTCTTGCACACCACGAGGAGCGACGTCGTCTGCGAGCCTTGGACAAAAAAGAGTCGAGTGTTCAAATGTCGGCAGAGGAATTCTCAGAGAGTTTTGCTGAGGAGCTTGAAAAGGCAGAAGCTGCTGATGACTTAGCGGGTGCACTTGCAGCTGAGATAGCAAATGCGTCTGCAGGTGGTGAAGCAGAGTAATTAAACCGCGCGAGCTTGACGGGGCACCCCCCCGTCATTAGACTTCGCGCTCTTTTTTGATGGCGCCCCGTTGGGGGCGTTCTTAACGACTTGGAGTTAAGGCCGAATGGCAACAATTAATCAGCTAGTGCGTAAGCCGCGCAAGCGCAAAGTAGTAAAGAGTGGTGTTCCTGCCTTGCAGGCGTGCCCTCAGAGACGCGGTGTGTGTACCCGTGTTTATACAACCACACCTAAAAAGCCCAACTCGGCACTGCGTAAAGTGTGTCGTGTTCGTTTGACCAGTGGCTTTGAAGTATCGTCCTACATTGGTGGTGAAGGTCACAACCTGCAAGAGCACAGCGTGGTGTTGATCCGCGGTGGTCGTGTGAAGGACTTACCCGGTGTTCGCTACCACACGGTTCGCGGAAGTCTCGATACGTCGGGTGTTGCGAATCGCCGCCAGTCGCGCTCGAAGTATGGTGCGAAGCGACCGAAGTAATTGGGCTGAGTTTCAGCCGTATCGTCACCCCGAGTGACAGTAAGGACAGCCCCTATGTGGCTGTATGACCTGAAGAAGAGAGAGAGCTATGCCAAGAAGACGCGTTGTTGCAAAACGTGAAGTGATACCCGATCCCAAGTACGGGAACACAACACTCGCCAAATTCATGAACCACGTCATGATCAGTGGTAAGAAGTCCGTTGCCGAATCGATCGTCTACGGCGCGATGACACTGGTCGCCGAGCGTTCAAACCGCGATCCGATCGAAGTATTCGATGAGGCACTCGAAAATATTGCGCCCATGGTCGAGGTGAAGTCACGTCGTGTGGGTGGTGCAACGTATCAGGTGCCGGTCGAAGTCCGTCCCGCGCGTCGCGTTGCACTGTCAATGCGTTGGTTGGTTGACTACGCGCGAAACCGTGGTGAGAAATCCATGCGTCAGCGTCTGGCCGGAGAAATCCTGGACGCGGCACAGAGCAAAGGTAATGCGGTCAAGAAGCGTGAAGACGTGCACCGCATGGCAGAAGCCAACAAGGCGTTCTCACACTTCCGATTCTAAATTCTCTGAATTTAGCAACGAGGTATCAACGTGGCTCGCAAAACCCCGATTAACCGCTATCGCAATATCGGTATTTGCGCTCACGTTGATGCTGGCAAGACCACTACGACAGAGCGCGTTCTTTTTTACACCGGCGTTTCGCACAAAATGGGCGAAGTACACGACGGCGCTGCAACCATGGATTGGATGGAGCAGGAGCAAGAGCGCGGCATCACCATTACCTCAGCAGCAACGACCTGTTTCTGGCGTGGTATGCAAGACCAGTTCGATGAATACCGTATTAATATCATCGATACGCCCGGTCACGTTGATTTTACAATTGAAGTTGAGCGCTCTTTGCGGGTGCTCGACGGTGCCGTTGTTGTGCTCTGTGGCGCCTCAGGGGTTCAGCCACAAACTGAAACGGTCTGGCGCCAGGCCAACAAGTACCAGGTGCCTCGCATGGTGTTCATCAACAAGATGGATCGGGCCGGCGCCGACTTTATGACTGTTGTGGAACAGCTCCGTGATCGCCTCGACTGTAATCCCGTGCCGATTCAAATGACGATTGGTGCAGAGGAAGGATTTGTCGGCGTCATCGACCTGATAAAAAATAAGGCCATCGTCTGGGATGAATCAGATCGGGGCGTTTCATTTGAATACGGCCCGGTACCCGATGAGCTTGTAGATCAGTGTTACGAGATGCGAGAGTTGGTTATTGAGTCGGCGGCCGAAGCGAACGATGAGTTGATGGATCAGTACCTTGAGACCGGCGTTTTATCTGAAGATCAGATAAAAGTGGGTCTTCGGATACGAACACTGGCCAATGAGATCGTACCTGTGCTTGGGGGCAGTGCCTTCAAGAATAAGGGTGTACAGGCCGTACTCGATGCGGTGGTGGATTACCTGCCGTCACCGACCGAGGTGAAAGCCATCGAGGGTACGGAGATTGACGGTGAAACGGTCATCACGCGTGAGTCTGATGATGAAGCGCCGTTCTCTGCACTGGCGTTTAAAATTGCGACCGATCCCTACGTTGGGACGCTGACCTTCTTCCGTGTTTACTCGGGGAAGTTGGAGTCAGGAAACGCGGTTCTTAACTCGGTCAAAGGAAAGAAAGAGCGGGTTGGACGCATGGTCCAGATGCACGCCAATAGTCGTGAAGAGATTAAGGAAGTACTCGCGGGTGATATTGCAGCGGCGATTGGCCTCAAGGACGTCACGACGGGCGATACCCTCTGTGCAATCAATGACGCAGTCGTTCTAGAGCGTATGGAGTTTCCAGAGCCTGTCATTTCCGTGGCGGTCGAGCCACGGTCTGTGCCGGATCAAGAAAAGATGTCAGTTGCACTGTCAAAGCTCGCGCAAGAGGATCCTTCATTTCGAGTCAAGACAGACGAAGAAACGGGTCAAACGATTATTTCGGGAATGGGCGAGCTTCACCTGGACATCATCGTCGACCGTATGCGTCGTGAATTCAGTGTTGAGGCAAATATTGGCAAGCCGCAGGTGGCGTATCGCGAACGAATCCGAAATACCGCTGAAATTGAAGGTAAATTTATTCGCCAGTCGGGTGGCCGTGGGCAATACGGCCACGTGTGGGTGCGCTTTGAGCCTGCGGAAGACGAGGGTGCTGAAGGACTCGAGTTCGTCAACGAAATCGTCGGTGGCACGGTGCCACGTGAATACATTCCTGCGATCAACAAAGGAATAGAAGAGCAGATGCAAAACGGTGTGCTTGCGGGATACCCACTTTTGGGCCTCAAAGCGACGTTGTTTGACGGTTCTTTTCACGATGTTGATTCAAATGAAATGGCGTTTAAAATCGCCGCCAGTATGGCCACTAAAAAATTAGCCGACGAGGGCGGCGCGGTTCTTCTCGAGCCGATCATGAAGGTAGAGGTCGTCACGCCCGAAGAAAATATGGGTGATGTTGTGGGTGATCTCAATCGGCGTCGTGGTCTCATTCTTGGAATGAATGACAATGCGTCTGGAAAAATTATTGATGCTGATGTTCCGCTCGCGGAAATGTTTGGTTACGCGACGGACCTTCGGTCTGCCACTCAGGGGCGCGCGACGTACACCATGGAGTTTGCCCGTTACGCCGAGGCACCGAATGCAGTTGCCGAGGGCATTATCGGTAAAAATCGCTTTTAAAGCACTGGTCTGCTCAATGACCGGAGGTCGCTAAAAACCGAATGAAGCCCGCAATTTGCGGGTTTTTTTTTGGCAAAAGAACATCCTTCTGATACAAAAGAGATTATTGGTAGTCGCAACAAAAATACTAACGGAGGATGCACCATGGTCGATTTTTTATTAAATGGAGAGGTGGTCAGCGCCACAAGTGAGGCTGACACGCCCTTGCTGTGGGTGCTTCGGGAAGAGCTCAAGCTGCGCGGTACAAAATTCGGCTGCGGCATTGCGCAATGTGGCGCCTGCACCGTCCATATTGATGGGCGACCCATGCGATCGTGTGTAACGCCAGTAAGTGCAGTCGCAGGGCATTCTGTGACGACTATTGAGGGGCTCGCTACACCGGTGGGTGAGGCCTTGAAGACGGCGTGGACCGAGGTCCAAGTTCCACAGTGCGGCTATTGCCAGTCGGGTCAAATCATGCAGGCGGCCGGGCTGCTGGAATCAAATCCAACACCCTCTGATGAGGAAATTGTGGCATCGATGAACGGTAATCTCTGTCGGTGTATGGCGTATCCCCGCATCAAAAAGGCAATTAAATCGGCCGCAAGCGGCGGTATTTTGTCATGAAAAATCAGCGACAAGGTCTGTCCAGACGTTCGTTTATTGCCGGCGTTGCTGGCTCGTCACTGATGATGAGCATGGGATCACTGGTCTCGGGGTGCAGTTCTGAGCAGGCCTCGCAAGCGCTATCGAGCGGTGATCTATCAAAGGTGTTCTCTCCCAATATCTGGTTTGAGATTAATGGCGCTGGCGAGGTTCTGATTAATATTGTCCGAGCGGAGATGGGTCAGCACGTGGGAACCTCATTGGCGCAGATTGTGGCTGATGAGTTGGGTGCCGATTGGTCAAAGGTCTCCTTCAAACATGTCGATACCGATCCGAAATGGGGCGTTATGGTGACCGGTGGTTCTTGGTCGGTGCATACCTCCTTCACCCAGTTGTCTCAAGCCGGTGCCGCAGGACGGGCCGTTATCATTGACGCGGCGTCGAAGCTTATGGGTGTGCCTGCGAAAGCGTGTCGCGCCGAGAATGGTGTTGTGTCGGCTGGCGATCAATCACTGACCTTCGCTGAAATTGTGAGTAACGGAGACTTCTCGCGGGTTTTCAGTGAGGAAGAGCTGGCGGCAATGCCCGTTAAGACTGCGGCGCAGCGAAACATAATTGGTCAGAATCTTCAAAATCGCGATGTCGATGCGAAGTCTCAGGGCCGCGCTGTTTATGGTTTAGATACTGAGTTGCCCGGAATGGCGTACGCCATGCCATTGCTTCCTCCCACCCGTTACGGCAGCCGGGTTGTGGCGATCGATGAGTCGGCGGCGAAGTCAATTGCGGGTTACATTGGTGCGGTTCAGATTAATGACCCTACTCAAACAGTGCAGGCGTGTGTGGTTGTTGCGGCAGAAACCATGCCGGCTGTGCTCAAGGCTGCAAAGGCAGTGAGTATTGAATGGGCGCCAGGCCCCACGGCTTTAGTGACTGAGGCAGATATTGTCGCTGAGGGTGAGCGATTGGCCGCCGATCCAGAGCAGGGAGCCTTGTTCGTGAACGAGGGCGATGTGCTGTCTGCGAAGGCTCAGGCGTCAGTGGCCTTGAGTGCCACGTACACCACAAGTACGGCGCTGCACTTCACGATGGAGCCGCAAAATGCATTGGTGGAGTTCGACAGTGAGGGGCGTTGCCATATCCACGCAGGTAATCAGTGGCAGTCGCTGATATTGCCGGTCTTAGCACAGGCGCTTGAGATACCTGAGGCAGATATTGTCATTCATCAATATTATTTGGGTGGTGGTTATGGCCGGCGTTTGTTTGGTGATCAAATGATTCCAGCAGCACTTGCCGCTCGATCGTTCGGGCGGCCGGTAAAACTGATTTTTGATCGCGCATCAGACAGTCGGTTTGATTGTGTGAGATCGCCATCGGTTTGTACTTTAGAGGCATTTTTCGATTCTGATGGCGCACTGACAGGAGTCGATCATGCCGTCGTTGCTGGCTGGCCCACCAAGAGTATGGCGCCTTTCTTCCTCGGCCCGGGCATTGACGGTAAAGGCGAAGTTGATGGCTTCTCGGTGAATGGTGCAGACCATTGGTACACCCTCCCTTCGCATCGCGTGCGCACCATGAACAATGCGTTAGCCCAAGAGACCTTTTTGCCTGGTTGGCTGCGCGCTGTGGGTCCGGGCTGGGTGAGCTGGGGTGTTGAAAGCTTTCTTGATGAAATCGCTGATCAGCAGGGTGAGGATCCGGTTGCACTGCGACTTAAGCTGCTCGATGCGGCGGGGAAGAATGCCGGTGATACCGCCAGTACGGTAGGTGGAGCTCAGCGCCTTGCCGCCGTCCTAAAAGACGTGACTAGTCGCGCCGAATGGGGTCGTCAGATGCCCGCAAACGAGGGCCTGGGTGTGGCTGTGGGTCATGGTCAGGAGCGCGGTATGCCGACCTGGGTGGCTTGCGTGGCGCATGTCGTGGTCGATGTGGCGTCTGGCCACGTGGCACTCAAGAAGCTTTGGCAGACGATTGATGTGGGTACGGTCGTGAACCCCGACGGCGCCATGGCACAGGCCGAAGGTGCGGCGCTGTGGGGTGTGAGCCTTGCCTTACACGAGGGCGCTCGCTTTGACGCTGGCGAAGTTGCGGAGCAAAATCTTGATCGTTATACACCGCTGAGAATGCGAGACGTACCCGAGTTGGATATTTCCTTTGTCGATAGTCAGGAGTTCCCCAGTGGTTTGGGTGAGCCGCCGCTTATTCCTGTCGCGCCAGCGATCGGGAATGCGGTTTTTGCAGCGACCGGTCAACGTGTTCGGGGTTTACCAATTCGCCTCACTTAAAGGTGTGAGTTTTAGAAGCGGGCTGATGGCCCGCTTTTTTTTGCAAAAAGAAAGTTCGCTAAACGGTAATAACTGACAGCAAATTGCAGTTGACACTTGTTACCCACGTACTTAGACTTCGCTCTCTTTTTTTCGGGATCCCTTTGCGGGTGCCGGCTTTTTAGGAGATTGCTTGTGCAGAATCAACGTATTCGAATTCGCCTCAAGGCGTTCGATCACAAACTCATCGACGCTTCCACACAGGAAATTGTCGAGACTGCTCGCCGAACAGGTGCGCAGGTTCGTGGACCCATCCCGCTTCCAACGAAAAAGGAAAAGTTCACCATTCTTGTTTCACCGCACGTGAACAAGGATGCGCGTGATCAATACGAGATTCGCACGCACAAGCGACTCATGGACATTATCGAGCCAACGGAAAAAACCGTTGACGCGTTGATGAAGCTAGACCTAGCTGCGGGCGTAGAAGTCCAAATCAGCTTGGGATAGTGACAATTTAGAAGTAAGCCTGCCCAGTTCGCTGGGTGTGTAACGAGTAGGGAAAAACTTACTCGGCCATAGAGGGTTAAGCCCCGTACACGGAGAGGTTAGAACCATGACTGTGGGAATAGTCGGCCGTAAATCTGGTATGACACGAGTGTTTACCGAGGACGGTGTATCAGTACCAGTGACCGTAGTGGAAGTTGTTCCAAACCGAGTCACTCAAATCAAAGAGCAAGATACCGATGGGTATCGCGCAATTCAGGTCACAGCGGGTAATCGCAAGGCCTCGAAAGTCAGTAAACCAGAAGCGGGCCATTTTGCTCGTGCAGGTGTCGAAGCCGGTGTGGGGCTCTGGGAGTTTCGCTTGGACGGCGTCGACGAGGCGTTCGAAGTGGGCGCTGAACTGACAGTTGCACGATTTGAGCAAGGCCAAAAGGTCGATGTCGCGGGTCAGTCGAAGGGTAAGGGATTTCAGGGCGGTGTTAAGCGCTGGAACTTCAGTATGCAAGACGCCACGCACGGAAACTCACTGTCGCACCGAGCGCCGGGTTCACTGGGCCAATGCCAAACGCCAGGACGTGTGTTCAAGGGCAAGAAAATGGCTGGTCACATGGGTGCGGAGCGCGTCACAACACAGGGGCTCGAAGTCGTTCGTGTTGACGTAGAGCGCAATCTGCTCCTCATCAAGGGTGCGGTTCCAGGTGCGCCGGGTGGTGACGTGATTGTTCGACCAACAACTAAGTCGCGTAGCTAAGGAGGCTTATTGTGGAATTGAGTGTAGTTAAGCCTGGCAAGAAAAAGCCCGGTACGGTTGAGGTCTCTGAAGCAACATTTGCTCGTGATTACAACGAGGCGTTGATTCACCAAGTTGTGACTGCCTTTTTGGCTGGCGCACGGCAAGGGACTCGAGCTCAGAAGAATCGGTCTGCGGTTGCGGGCGGTGGTAAAAAGCCTTGGCGTCAGAAGGGCACTGGTCGCGCTCGTGCCGGCACAATTCGTTCGCCCATATGGCGCAGCGGTGGAGTGACCTTCGCGGCGACCCCGCAGGATCACAGCCACAAGGTAAACAAAAAGATGTATCGCTCTGCGATGCGGTCAATTCTGTCAGAGCTTGCGCGCAGTGAGCGCTTGGTCGTTGTTGAGAGCATGAGTCTCGATCAGCCCAAGACAAAGCTTCTGGTCGAAGAGCTCAAGGGTTACGGGCTGGAGAATGTGTTGATCGTTGCCTCAGAGGTTGATCAAAATTTGTACTTGGCGTCGCGTAATCTACACAAGGTTGATGTTCGCGATGTTGAGGGTGTCGACCCCGTGAGTTTGATTGCTTACGACAAGGTAATGGTGACTGTCGACGCGGTGAAAAAGTTTGAGGAGGCTTTCGCATGAATCAGGAGCGTGTATTCCAGATCTTGATGGGGCCTCACGTGTCAGAAAAGGCCGCAGTGGTCGCTGACACCAACAACCAGTACGTGTTTAAGGTTGCTCTTGACGCTACAAAAGCAGAGATCAAGCAGTCGGTCGAGCAGCTTTTTAAAGTGGCTGTCGACGACGTGAAGACGTTGCGCGTGAAGGGTAAGTCTAAGCGAAACCGTTTTGGTATGACCACTAAGCCAACGTGGAAGAAGGCTTACGTGCGTTTGGCGCAAGGTCAAGAGATTGACTTTGCGACAATCAATTAAGGGGTATAGGTCATGGCAGTCGTAAAAAGTAAACCGACATCACCAGGCCGTCGTCACCACGTCAGAGTGGTGAACAACGAGCTGCACAAGGGTCGTCCTTATGCGCCGCTTCTCGAGAAGAAGTCGAAGACGGGCGGGCGTAACAATTTGGGCCGCATTACAACGCGCCATATCGGCGGTGGCCACAAGCATCACTATCGTATTGTCGATTTCAAGCGCATGAAAGACGGAATTCCTGCGACGGTTGAGCGTATCGAATACGACCCTAACCGTACTGCGCACATTGCGCTGTTGTTATTCGCAGACGGTGAGCGTCGCTATATTATCGCGCCGAAGGGCGTGTCGGCTGGCGACGTGCTGTATTCCGGCGCAGCGGCGCCTATTAAAGCTGGAAACTGTTTACCCATTCGTAACATCCCGGTGGGTGCGGTTATTCACGCGATTGAGATCAAGCCTGGAAAGGGTGCGCAGCTGGCGCGATCTGCGGGCGCATCGGTTCAGTTGGTGGCGCGAGAGGGTCAGTACGCCACGGTCCGTCTGCGATCGGGTGAGATGCGTAAGATTCCTGTCGACTGCCGAGCGACGTTGGGTGAAGTGTCCAATAGTGAGCACAGCCTTCGCAAGTTGGGTAAAGCGGGCGCTTCGCGCTGGCGCGGTGTTCGTCCGACCGTTCGCGGTGTGGCGATGAACCCAGTCGATCACCCGCATGGTGGTGGTGAGGGCCGAACATCAGGAGGTCGTCACCCGGTTACACCGTGGGGCGTTCCGACTAAGGGTTACAAAACACGTAAGAACAAGCGAACGGACAGTCTTATTGTTCGTCGTCGAAACAAGAAGTAAGGGGAGTTAGAAGATGCCACGTTCATTGAAAAAAGGCCCCTTCATCGATCTTCATCTCATGAAGAAAGTGGAGACGGCGCTTGAGAAAAACGATCGTCGACCGATCAAAACATGGTCGCGGCGTTCTATGGTCTCGCCGGATATGGTGGGTCTGACGATCGCAGTACATAACGGTCGCCAGCACGTCCCCGTTGTGATCAACGAAGACATGGTGGGACATAAGCTTGGTGAGTTTGCGGTAACGCGAACCTTCAAGGGCCACATTGTTGACAAGAAAGCGAAGCGCTAAGGCATACGGAGAAAGATGATGGAAGTCTCAGCAAAATTGCGCGGCGCACGCATCTCGGCTCAAAAGGTGCGGTTGGTCGCTGACCAAGTCCGCGGCAAGCCGGTGGGTGAAGCCCTCACGCTGCTCGAGTTTAGTACTAAGAAAGCGGCACAGATTATCCGTAAGATCTTGAACTCGGCAATCGCTAACGCCGAGAACAACAACGGTGCTGATGTTGATGAGTTGCGTGTTGCGACGATCTTCGTGGACGAAGGTATGACCATGAAGCGAATGCGTGCGCGAGCCAAGGGTCGCGGCGACCGTATTTTTAAGCGTTCCTGCCACATCACGGTAGGCGTCGCGGACAACGAGAGTTAAGGAGAAGCCACATGGGTCAGAAGGTACATCCGACTGGTATCCGCTTAGGTGTGGTCAAAGACCACAACTCGGTTTGGTATGCAGACAGCAAGAACTATGCGTCACAGCTGATCACCGATCTTGAAGTGCGTGCGTACATCTTGAAACGTCTGGATGCGGCGTCGGTCAGTCGCGTGATCATCGAGCGTCCTGCGCAAACAGCGCGAGTAACGATTCATACAGCGCGGCCCGGCATTGTCATTGGCAAGAAGGGCGAGGACGTCGAAGTGCTTCGTAAAGAGCTGACGGCGCGCATGGGCGTTCCTGTGCACATTACGATTGAAGAGATTCGCAAGCCGGACATGGACGCGCGTCTCGTGGCGCAAAATGTGGCGCAGCAGCTGGAGCGTCGCGTCATGTTCCGTCGAGCCATGAAGCGCGTCGTACAGAACGCGATGCGTCAAGGTGCCGAAGGAATCAAAGTGCAAGTGGGCGGTCGTTTGGGCGGTGCAGAAATTGCCCGATCAGAGTGGTACCGCGAAGGCCGAGTGCCGCTTCATACCCTCCGTGCCGACATTGATTACGCGACCTATGAGGCCCACACCACCTACGGTGTGATTGGCGTTAAGGTTTGGATTTTTAAGGGCGAGATCATCGGTGATACCGATGGCGGCCAGGAAGCGCCACGTCGCGCAACCGCCAGTTAATTGGGCGAGGACTGAAGTATGTTGCAACCCAAGCGAACGAAGTTCCGCAAAATGCAAAAAGGCCGTAATCGCGGTCTTGCAGAGCGGGGCAGTAAGGTCAGTTTTGGTGAGTACGCTCTCAAAGCGACGGGTCGAGGTCGGATCACGGCACGTCAGATTGAGGCAGCTCGTCGAACAATGACGCGCCACATCAAGCGTGGCGGAAAGATTTGGATTCGGGTGTTCCCCGACAAGCCGATTACGGGCAAGCCTCTCGAGGTTCGTCAGGGAAAGGGAAAGGGTAACGTTGAATACTGGGTAGCCCAGGTGCAGCCTGGCCGCGTTTTATACGAGGTAGAGGGTGTTTCTGAGGAACTCGCGCGCGAGGCATTTGCACTTGCGTCAGCGAAGCTTCCAATTCAGACGGCATTTGTTAAGCGATCGGTGATGTGATGAAAGCAAGTGAATTAGTTGAGAAGTCGGTAGACGACCTGAATAAGCAGTTGCTCGACCTGCGTGAAGAGCAGTTTAAGCTCCGCATGGCGTCGGCAACGGGTCAGCTTGGTCAGAGTCATTTATTGAAGCAGGCGCAGCGTGATATCGCGCGTGTAAAGACAATATTGCAGCAAAAGGCAGGTCAGTGATGGAAGCAGCTCAAAGCACAGCTCGTACGCTCCAGGGTCGCGTTGTCAGCGACAAGATGGATAAGACGATCACTGTATTAATTGAGAGGCGTGTAAAGCACCCCGTTTACGGTAAGTACATTACACGGTCGTCGAAGGTTCACGCTCACGACGAAGAGAACAAAGCCGGTATGGGTGACACCGTATTGGTATCGGAGTCGCGTCCGCGGTCTAAAACCAAGTCATGGGCTTTGGTTGAAATTGTAGAGACAGCGACTGACATCGCTTGATTAAAGGGTTCAATGCGGCAATTTGCCGCGGTATGAGGTGGGGTAATGATTCAGACTGAATCGTATTTGGAAGTGGCAGACAACAGTGGTGCGCGTCGAGTGATGTGTATCAAGGTGTTGGGTGGCTCAAAGCGTCGTTACGCGCGTGTGGGTGACATCATCAAGGTGACTGTTAAAGAAGCGATCCCCCGCGGCAAGGTTAAGAAGGGTCAGGTGATGCGCGCAGTCGTTGTACGGACACGAAAGGGCGTGCGTCGACCAGACGGATCGCTGATCAAGTTCGACGAGAACGCGGCGGTGTTGTTGAGCGCGTCTGATGCGCCCATTGGTACGCGTATTTTTGGCCCTGTGACTCGCGAGTTACGCGGCGAGAAGTTTATGAAGATCATCTCGCTGGCGCCAGAAGTCATCTGAGCGGCCGGGGTTTAGGAGAAAAGACAATGGCAAAAATAAAACGCGACGACGAAGTGATCGTAATTGCGGGTCGCGACAAAGGTAAGCGAGGCACTGTACGCCAGGTATTGGATACAGGAAAGCTGATCGTTTCTGGCGTCAATATGATCAAGAAGCACACCAAGCCCAACCCGCAAGCGGGCGTTGCCGGTGGCATTATTGAGAAGGAAGCGGCAATTCAAATTTCTAACGTTGCTATTTACAACGCTGAGGCAGGGCGCGGCGATCGCGTCGGCTATAAAGTTGAAGATGGCAATAAAGTGCGAATTTACAAGTCAAGCGGCGACGCGATTGACGCGTAATCGAAGGCTCTCGAGGTAGCTTATAATGGCAACGCTTAAAATCAAATATCGAGAAGAGATAGCGCCCAAGCTCAAAGAAGAGCTCGGCCTGTCCAATGCGATGGAAGTCCCCCGCGTGACGAAGATCACCCTCAATATGGGTGTTGGCGAGGCGGTGGGAGATAAAAAAGTACTCGAAAATGCGGTTTCTGATATGCAAAAGATTGCAGGTCAGAAGCCCGTAGTCACTAAGTCTCGTAAGTCGATCGCCGGATTTAAGATCCGTGACGGATGGCCTATTGGCTGTAAGGTGACGCTGCGAGATGAGCAAATGTATGAGTTTCTCGACCGATTCATTTCGATCGCGATCCCTCGAATCCGCGACTTCCGCGGTGTCAGTGGCAAGCAGTTTGATGGCCGAGGCAACTTCGCCATGGGCATCACTGAGCAGATTATTTTCCCCGAAATCGATTACGACCAAGTCGACAAGTTGCGTGGCATGGATGTTGTGATTACGACTTCGGCTAAAAACGATGAGCAAGGGCGTGCTTTGTTAAGCGCCTTTAACTTCCCATTTAGAGGCTGAGGCAGAGTTATGGCTAAGAAATCGATGGTGGCCAGAGAAGACAAGCGAGCGCGCACGGTTGCGAAGTACGCGTCGAAGCGGGCCAAATTGAAAGAGATTATTGGTGATGTCAACGCGGATGATGACGCGCGCTGGGAAGCTCAGGTGGCGTTACAAAAGCTTCCGCGTAATGCGAATCCCGTGCGTCAGCGACGCCGGTGCCAAATAACAGGACGGCCACACGGCGTTTACCGAAAGTTTGGTTTGTGCCGAAACAAGTTACGTGAAGCCGCAATGCGCGGTGATGTACCAGGCTTAGTTAAGTCAAGCTGGTAACGGAGACGAACGACTATGAGTATGCAAGATCCCATCAGTGACATGTTGACTCGCGTGCGCAATGCGCAAATGGCGGGGAAGAAGTTCGTCGACATGCCTGGATCAAAATTGAAAACCGCTGTTGCGCAAGTACTCCAAGATGAAGGTTATATCGCCGGGTACAGTGTCGATGCAGGTGAGGGTAAGCCTCGTCTGGCTATTGAACTTAAGTACTACAACGGTAAGCCTGTCATCGCCGAAATCGAGCGTTTCAGTAAACCATCGCTTCGCCGCTACGCGGGGAAGGGTGGAATGCCAAGCGTCAGGAACGGCCTTGGGGTCGCGATTGTCTCAACGTCCAAGGGCGTGATGACAGATCGAGCGGCCAAGGCGCAGGGCGTCGGTGGCGAAGTACTGTGTACAGTCTTTTAACGAGTAGCGGGAGAGTCGATTCATGTCACGTGTAGCGAATAACCCCGTCAACCTCCCTAAGGGTGTTGAGGTCAGCGTTGCTGGCACCAGCGTTGCGGTTAAGGGTGGTAAAGGGAAAATGGAAATGACGTTGACCGATGGTATCGGTGTTGAGGTCAACGGCGACGTAGCGCAGATTATCTACGATTTTGATACTAACCGTGCTATGGCGGGCACAACGCGCGCTTTGCTCAACAACTTAGTTGTGGGCGTGAGTGACGGTTGGGAGAAGAAGTTAGTGCTCAATGGTGTGGGTTATCGTGCCAAGGCCGCCGGTAATACGGTGAACTTGAGTCTCGGTCTGTCACACCCTGTTAACTACGATTTGCCTGAGGGCCTGTCTGCAGAGACGCCCACTCAGACTGAAATTGTGATTCGAGGAACAGACAAGCAGGCAGTTGGCCAGGCAGCAGCGGAAATCCGCAGCTTCCGTCCGCCAGAGCCATACAAGGGCAAGGGTATCCGATACGCCGACGAGTATGTCCGGCGCAAGGAAGCCAAGAAGAAGTAACGGGTAAAGCGATGAATGATAAGACTCAGGCGCGTTTGCGCCGCGCACGCAAGTCGCGTGTTCGTATGCGTACCGCAGGAGATGTGCGTCTTAGTGTGAACCGTACTCCGCGTCACATTTATGCGCAGATCATCAACGGTGAAGGCGATCGCGTGTTGGCGCAGGCCTCGACCTTGGACAAGGACCTTCGCTCGGGCGCTACTGGAAACATGGAAGCGGCGGCAGCTGTGGGTAAGTTGGTTGCAGAGCGCGCGAAGGCAGCGGGTGTTACGGAAGTGGCATTTGACCGTTCGGGCTATAAGTATCACGGGCGAGTGAAAGCGCTTGCTGACGCAGCGCGTGAAGGCGGATTGGAGTTTTAAGCAATGGCAAAGGATAAGAGACAAAGCGACCAACGCACTGAGGGTGATTTTCAGGAGAAGTTGGTGCAGGTGAACCGTGTTGCCAAGACTGTAAAAGGTGGCCGCATCATGAGCTTTACGGCGCTGACCGTCGTCGGTGACGGCAAAGGTCGAGTCGGGTTTGGTCGTGGCAAGGCGCGTGAAGTGCCAGTTGCGATTCAGAAAGCGATGGAAGCCGCTCGCCGGAACATGATTTCGGTTGAACTGGTCAACGGCACGCTGCAGTACCCGGTGAAGGCGCGTCACGGTGCATCAAAGGTGTACATGCAGCCTGCCTCTGAAGGTACAGGTGTTATTGCCGGTGGTGCGATGCGCTCGGTACTCGAAATTGCCGGCGTCCAGAACGTTTTGGCGAAGTGCTACGGCTCTACGAATCCCGCTAACGTGGTGCGCGCGACGTACAACGGTCTGCGCGACATGGTTTCACCAGAAGATGTTGCCGCCAAGCGCGGTAAGTCAGTTGAAGAAATCTTCAGCTAAAAGGAACTAGGTGATGAGCAAAGAAATGATCAAAGTGACCTTAGTGAAAAGTTTTAACGGTCGCCTTAAAAGCCACCAGGCCTGTGTACGCGGTTTGGGTCTTCGTCGCATCGGACATACGGTTGCAGTAGAAGACACTCCATCAGTGCGTGGAATGATTAACAAGGTGAATTACCTGGTACGAATTGAGGAGCAGGCATAATGGGTGACGAACTCCGTTTAAATTCTCTCAGCCCTGCGCCGGGCGCTAAGCGTGATGCGAAGCGTGTCGGTCGTGGTATCGGTTCGGGCGTCGGTAAGACGGCGGGTCGCGGCCATAAGGGCCTCAAGGCGCGCTCAGGCGGTAAAGTCCGCGCTGGATTTGAGGGCGGCCAGATGCCGCTGCAGAAGCGTCTTCCCAAGTACGGTTTTACGTCTCGGATTAGCCGGACAACGGCGCAGGTTAGGTTGCATGAGTTAAATCGCGTTGAGGGTGAGTCTGTTGATTTGGAGGCGCTGAAGACCGCTGACCTCGTGAGAGATGACGTTCTTCGCGCTCGCGTTTTCTTGTCGGGCACGATCGATAAGGCAGTACACGTCAAAGGCTTGAAGGTCACCAAAGGTGCTCGTGAGGCAATTGAAGCCGCTGGCGGGAGCGTCGAGGCTTAATCATGGCGAACGGTATGCCATCAGCGAACAACACGGGCATGGGTGAACTGTTTCGCCGGCTGCGTTTTGTTTTAATTGCCCTTGTGATCTACCGGATCGGAACGCATATTCCGGTTCCCGGTATCGATCCTGCGCAGTTGTCTGCGTTGTTTGATCAGAACCAAGGGACAATTCTCGGGCTTGCCAACGTGTTCTCGGGCGGCGCGCTTGAGCGCATGAGTATTCTTGCGCTGGGTATTCTGCCCTATATTTCAGCGTCGATTATCATGCAGTTGATGACGGCGGTTACGCCAGAGTTAGATGCGATCAAGAAGGAAGGCGAGTCCGGGCGAAAGAAGATTAGCCAATGGACGCGTTACTTAACGGTCGCGCTGGCGCTGGTTCAGGGTACAGGTATGACGGTAGGTCTTGCCAACCAAGGGCTGACCTACGATGCCAGCATTGGGTTTTACGTCATCGCCATTACGTCTTTAGTGACCGGCGCCGTTTTTATGATGTGGCTGGGTGAACAGATTACAGAGAAAGGTATCGGGAACGGTATTTCGTTACTTATCTTTGCCGGAATCGTTGCCGGACTTCCTCAGGCGATTGGTCAATCCTTAGAGCAAGCGCGTCAGGGTGAATTGAATATACTCATCTTGTTGGGTGTGCTTGCGCTTGCGATCATCGTGATTGCGTTAGTTGTGTTCATTGAACGCGGTCAGCGCCGCATTACTGTGAACTACGCTAAGCGCCAGCAGGGACGTCAAATGTATCAGGCCCCCGCATCGCACTTGCCTCTTAAAGTGAATATGGCGGGCGTCATTCCTGCGATTTTTGCAAGTTCCATACTGTTGTTTCCAGCCTCGGTCGCTCAGTGGTTCGGCAGCTCCGACAATTCCGATTGGCTGCAAGACCTGGCGGTCGCTATTGGTCCGGGTCAGCCACTGAATATCATGCTGTTCACAGGCTTTATCGTATTTTTCTGCTTCTTTTACACGGCGCTAATGTTTAATCCCAGTGAAGTTGCGGACAATCTTAAGCGCTCAGGCGCATTTGTACCCGGTATTCGTCCTGGCCAGCAGACAGCAAACTACATTGACGGTGTGCTCACGCGCCTCACTATTTTCGGATCGGCCTATATTGCGCTGGTCTGTCTATTACCGCAGTTCTTAGTTGTGATGTTTAACGTCCCATTTTACCTCGGTGGAACATCAATGCTGATTGTTGTGGTTGTGGTCATGGATTTCATGGCGCAAGTGCAGAGCCACTTAATGTCTCACCAATACGACGGTGTGATGAAGAAAGCAAACCTAAGCAGCATCGGCACAGCCGGCCGACTGCGCTAGGTCTTGGGAGAGAGAAATGAAAGTTCGAGCTTCGGTAAAGAAAATTTGTCGCAACTGTAAAGTCGTTCGTCGCAATCGCGTGGTCCGTGTGATCTGTTCCAGCGACCCACGTCACAAGCAGCGCCAGGGCTAGTTTCGAAGTGAAAATTCGGGCGTCGATGTAATCGGCGCCAAAAGATGCGGTGTAAAGCCGCTCAATAATGGAGATTGGTAATGGCACGTATTGCCGGTGTAAACATCCCTGATAACAAACATGCAGTGATCTCACTGACGTACATATTTGGTGTCGGTCGCACGCAAGCGAAGCGTCTGTGTGCAGAAACGAATATTCCAGAGAGCACCAAGATTGGTGAACTTTCTGAGGCAGAGCTCGATCAGTTGCGCGGGCTGGTGTCCGACATGAACGTCGAGGGTGATTTGCGACGTGAGGTGTCAATGAACATTAAGCGATTGCTTGACCTAGGGTGCAACCGTGGTCTGCGTCACCGTAAGAGCTTGCCTCTGCGAGGGCAGCGAACCAAGACGAACGCGCGGACACGAAAGGGTCCTCGAAAGCCGATTCGTCGTTAATTAGTGGAGTGGTCCAACCACTCCTCTCACGTGTAGCTACATCCTAATTTGTAGCGTTGATATAGAGACAGGAAGAGAAATGGCAAAGCAAGCCAAGAAAACAACAAAACGAAAGATTACTAAACAGGTGGTCGATGGCGTGGCGCATGTTCACGCGTCATTTAACAACACCATCGTGACTATTACGGACCGCCAGGGTAATACCCTGAGCTGGGCGACAGCAGGGGGCTCTGGCTTCCGAGGCTCTCGTAAGTCGACTCCGTTTGCTGCGCAGGTGGCTGCTGAGCGCGCGGGAGAAGCGGCCAAAGAATACGGTCTTAAGAACCTCGACGTTCAAGTTAAAGGCCCAGGGCCTGGCCGTGAGTCAGCGGTTCGTGCACTGAACGGCTGTGGTTACAAGATTACCAACATTACTGACGTGACACCGATCCCACATAACGGTTGTCGCCCACCAAAGAAGCGTCGCGTTTAATAACGCCGTCTGAGGAAAGAGATAAATGGCTCGATATATTGGACCTAAATGTAAGCTTTCGCGTCGCGAAGGCACCGATCTTCAACTCAAGAGTGGCGTTCGTGCGCTCGAGAGTAAATGCAAAGCGGAAACCGCACCCGGTCAGCACGGTGCGCGGCGTGGTCGCTTGTCAGATTACGGCGTTCAGTTGCGTGAAAAGCAAAAGGTGCGTCGTATCTACGGTGTGCTAGAAAAGCAGTTCCGCAATTATTACAAAGAGGCGGCACGCCTCAAGGGCGCGACGGGCGAGAACCTGCTGCAGCTCTTAGAGAGTCGTTTGGATAACGTCGTTTATCGTATGGGCTTTGGCTCGACTCGTTCAGAAGCACGTCAGCTTGTCTCTCACAAAGGGATTCTGATTAACGGTCGCGTCGTCAATATTCCGTCGTATCAGGTTGCGCCGGGTGATGTTGTGTCGGTTCGTGAGAAAGCGAAGAAGCAACTTCGGATTCAGTCGGCCATGGGGCTTGCAGAGCAGCGTCCAGATCCAGTGTGGATTGAGCTGAACACCGAGAAGCTTGAGGGAACGTTTAAGACGAAGCCTGAACGTCAAGATCTTCCAAGCGAAATTAATGAAAACCTGATTGTCGAACTGTACTCCAAGTAAGGTATCAGTGCGTACAGCGGTTAAACCGAATTCTTGAACAGGAAACATTATGCAAAATTCAGTTAATGAGTTTCTTACTCCACGGGTCATTAAGGTAGACGAGAAATCCACTACCCGCGCGCTCGTGACACTTGAGCCACTTGAGCGTGGTTTTGGACACACATTGGGCAACGCCTTGCGACGCATCCTGTTGTCCTCAATGCCAGGTTGTGCCGTCACCGAGGTAGAGATCGACGGCGTATTGCACGAGTACTCTACAATCGAAGGCGTTCAAGAGGATGTCATCGAGATTTTGCTCAATCTGAAGGGCGTTTCGCTTGTCATGAATGGTAAAGACGAAGCCGAGCTGACGCTGAGTGCGTCGGGCGCGGGCGTCGTCACTGCTGGTGATATCCAGACAGACCACGACATCGAGATCTGTAACCCCGAGCACGTGATTTGTACGATGACGGGTGACCATCCTCTAATGATCCGTGTTGTGGCACTGCGTGGTCGCGGATACTCACCCGCTGACTCACGAATGGATAGTGATGACGAGACGCGATCGATTGGTCGCTTACAGTTAGACGCGTCTTTTTCACCGGTTCGTCGAGTGAGCTATGTCGTTGATTCTGCGCGGGTCGAGCAGCGCACTGACCTCGACAAGCTCGTCATTGATCTTGAGACTAACGGTACGATCGACCCCGAAGAAGCGATTCGTCGCGCGGCGACGATCTTGCAACAGCAGTTGGCGGTGTTTGTCGACCTGGAAGGCCAGACTCAGGCAGCTGCAGCAGAAGCGGCTGACGAGGTTGACCCGATTTTGTTGCGTCCAGTTGATGATCTTGAGCTGACAGTGCGGTCTGCAAACTGCCTGAAGGCCGAGAATATCTACTACATTGGCGATTTGGTCCAGCGCACGGAAGTCGAACTGCTAAAGACACCTAACTTGGGCAAAAAGTCGTTGACTGAGATCAAAGACGTACTTGCTTCACGTGGCTTGTCATTGGGTATGCGCCTTGAAAATTGGCCGCCAGCGAGCTTAAAAGACGACGAGCGTCTTCTAAGCGTTTAATTATTCTAGTCTATTACAGATGACTTAGTACTCGCCTCTGGGTGAGTCAGACAGTAAAAGGGAATCGTCATGCGCCATCGTCATAGTGGTCGACAACTTAACCGGAACAGCTCGCACAGAAAGGCGATGTTCCGAAACATGACAGTATCATTGGTCGAGCACGAGCTCATCAAAACTACTGTTGCCAAGGCTAAAGAGCTGCGTGGCTATGCTGAGCCGCTGATTACGCTGGCAAAAAGTGACAGTGTGGCGAATCGTCGATTGGCCTTCGACCGCACACGTTCAAAGGCTGCGGTGGGCAAGCTGTTTTCCGAGCTTGGACCAAGGTATCAAGAGCGTCCAGGAGGCTACATTCGGATTCTCAAGTGCGGTTACCGCACAGGCGACAAAGCGCCGATGGCCTATGTCGAGCTTGTTGATCGTCCAGCACCTGAGGTTCACGACGACATTGATGCGCTTGACGGCGAATAAGCGATCAACTGTACGTCAACAAGAAGCCGCGATGAGTCGCGGCTTTTTTTTGCCTACTCGAAAAGGGACGCAAATTGATTTGAGCCTTGGGCATTGCGCGAGACACGGATAGAGCGATTATCCAGCGCCTGGACCAGTGTGAACTGATGGGTGAGTGCACCAATGAGTGTCGCTCGGTCCGTTGACCACTCGCTCATCACAGGACGTTCATCATCGGGCCAACTAACGCGAAGAACATTATTGATAATACTGAGGTCGAAGGTCTCTGTGCCGTCCAGTGTGAGTCTGATGGTGGTGTCGATGTGGTCGGCGCGTTCTGCGATCAGTCGGCTGCCCAATCGACGCAGAAGTTCACTGGCCTGTAACCGCTGGAGCGATCCTGCGAGCGGGCCTCTTAATAAAGCGTCGAAGTCAACGTCGCCATTTTCTTCGGCAACTAGGCCTAAAAGGTAGTTTCTTTGGTTGGTGCTTGTCGTGACCTGCGCATACCGGATGGAGGCTTGCTGGCGAAGTTGGCGGGCTTCTCTATCGTCGTTGTTTGTTAGAATTAGGTAGGTTGCAAGGCGCGCCGCCCACTGCGGGTCGTTGGAGATGGCCTGTCTTGCTTGTGCCATTACGGCATCGCGACCACCCAGTGCAGGAACTAGGCGTGCCGCTTCGTCGTGGGCAGTGTGTGTCAGGTAGTCCATCCAGTCGTCGATAAATCCGGCGCGCTTAATAAAACGCTGCTTCATCATCCACTCCCATCGATGGTAATAGGGCTGGAGCTGAGGGTGCGCTTGAATCGCGGGAGGCAAGTTGATGGTCGTCAGTAAGTCATCAATCGAGCGATTACTGAGATAAAAACGATCGACCTGATCGATGATAAATTGGATCGTATCGCGTGTCAGCGTCATCAACGCCTGAATTTCTCTGACGTCATCAAGAATTTTGCTGTGGCCGGGGACGATAGCAATTGGCTTTAAGTCGATTGTTTTTTGCACCGAAGCCATCATTTTTTGAGGGTCGCGGCCGATCTCGAAACGGGCGGTTTCAACCGCAGGAAATACGCCGTGTGGCGGCGCATCGCCACTGAATAAAATACGATCCTCGGGTAACCATACCCAAAGGTGCTCGTTAACATCGCCCGCCGCAGGAAATATTTCGAGACTCACGCCATCGATAGTGAGCGCTAACTTGGCGCTTACCTCAATCGTGGGCGGGTAGCTCAGTGCATCAAATTGCTCCAGTCGAGGGCTCGGACCGATGCCATTTCCAATGGTGCCGTCGAGCCCCTCTTCCAATGGGATGCCCATTTGCATGAAGGCCCTTCGAAGTGTCGCTTTGTGTGTCGCGTTTTGTCCCATAGCAAGGGTGTCTTGCCAGTCACTCGGACCGTAGACAGGAATATCGCCGCCCTGCTCGCTCAAAATCGACTGGATTCCCCCGTAATGATCCATGTGCAAGTGGGTGTAAATCACGGCAACGATGGGTTTGACCGTCTGCTCTCGTAAAAGCGTCATTGCATTCGCTGTGGGTGCAGGGAACCAGCCTGCGTCGACGACAATGATCCCCGTATCTCCCTCGATAAAGCCAAAGTTGGAGTAGCCGATGAACTCAGCCCCAAAGACCCGCGTGCCGAGCTTTTTGAGTCCTGGCGCCAGAGTTTGTTGATGTGCCAGTACCTGTGGGTCCGCTCGCTGATCGGACGGAGCAGTAATGGGTTGTGCACTGGCTCCGTGATGAGCGGCCAGTAATGCGAGCAGTGCGAGGACCTTTTTCATGCGGACACCTTTTTATTTTTTATTTTGGTCGCGAGGGTTTCGTTTCGCAACGCCAATCGACGAACGTGTTTGGGGGCTCTTTATTGAGCTTATCTTGCCAGTTATGAATTTTCATCCATTGTTACTAGTCCCATAAATGACCGTGTTTCAGGGGTTGTCAATTAATCGAAACTCCACTAGCTTAAGGGTAATAACTCGTTTTTATGTGGGTTATGAATAAATCTAATAAAACAGCCGTTAAAAGGCTCTAAACGCCCTAAATAATGATTAAAGGAGAGCGTATGAAGTTCCACGCCAATAAGCTCGCAGTCGCCGTCGCTGGCTGTGCACTATCACTATCTGGTTTCAGCCAAGCGCAGCAACTTGAAGAAGTGGTCGTAACAGCGGCAAAGGTCGAGGCTTCGATTCAAGACACCCCTATTGCGGTGTCGGCATTTTCTCAAGAAGCGCTGGATTCACAACTCATTAATGACGCTTCAGCACTGCAGTTCTCGGTTCCCAACTTGACGCAGACCAAAGGAAACTTCACAGCGGGCGATATTCGAATCCGTGGTATTGGATCCGGTGCTGTGGGTACGTTTGGTGACTCCGGTGTGGGCATCCACGTCAACGGTATCTATCAGGTCTCAACCCGAATTTTCGAGACACAGTTTCTAGACATGGAGCGAGTGGAAGTGCTGCGTGGCCCGCAGGGTACGCTCTACGGCCGTAACACCACCGGTGGTGTTATGAACCTCATTACGGCGAAAGCCGATCCCACCGAATTCAGTGCAAGCGTAGACGCCACGATTGGTAATTACGGAGCGACACAAGGCCGATTCCACATCAACACACCCTTGAGTGACACCTTAGCCTTAAGAGTTGCGGGTATGTCGCTGGAGCGCGATGGTTTCACGACGAATGAGTTTACGGGCAATGACGTTGATGACCGGAGTCTATGGTCAGGCCGTCTCTCTCTGACGTGGGATGCTGGCGAAGACACGCAAGTAAACTTCATGTACAGCAGCTTCGAAGAAGACGATTCGCGCATGCGTTCGCAAAAGCAGGCCTGTAACACGGATCCAGCCGCTATCTTAGGTTGTCTCCCGGGAAATCCGACTTACGGGGTTGCCAACCAAGGTGGTATTGGTGATTCACTGATGAACTCGATCGGTGGTATCAGTGATGGCTCACAATTGTTCTTAGGTCTGGCTGCGGCTCAGTTGGGTATTAACCCCGGCAACGCAGCATTACTGGGTAACACAGCACTGTTTGGTGACGGTTCAGCGTTATTCCAAGCGCCATTCTTGACGGACAATAACCCTGACGATCGTCGTACAGTGAACATGGATTTCGAACCGACCTACTTCTCCGAAGAGGAAATGTTCCAGCTGCAGGTTACACACGATGCAGGTGATCTGTCATACAGCTGGTCCACCGGTTACACCGAAACGGCGTACTCGTCGACCGAAGACTACGAGAAGGGTGTGACGACAGGTGATTGGCAGCCCGGATTAGATGCGCTGGTTGATCTTGGAAACGCAAGTGCATTGAGTCTTGGTCAGTACGCTGCCTATCAGGGCGCTGCAGCTGGCTCAGGTGGTGCTTTGCCTGCTATTCCAGACAGCCTCTTACCGTTTTTGGTGGATTTCGCGGGACCAGGAAGCGCTATTTGGGCCGGTAACAGTGCCCTACTGGGTGGATATGGCTCGGGAATACCATTGCTCATGCCTGATGGCACGCTGGTTCAAACAGGAAAGCAGTTTGGTGCTGACGAGTCCTACTCCAGTAACAAAGGTTGGTCACACGAGTTCAGGGTTCAGTCAAACTATGACGGTAACCTGAACTTCATGGTCGGTGCCTTCAACTTGGACTACGAAGGTCGTAACCGGTATGTGGTGAGAAATGCAGGTCTTGCACTTCCAGGTCAGATACTGCCAATTAACACCGCCGTTTTCCCGGCACCGTTTGGTGCGGCAAACCCACATGATGAGGTAAACCCTCACATGCACGGTTACGAGAACGACACACGGCTGTATGAGCTCGACGCCAAAGCGGTATTTGGCGAACTCTACTATGACGTGTCTCCTGACCTCCGGTTAACCTTGGGTGCTCGTTACTCGGATGAGACGAAGAAGAGTAAGCAGCGTACGATCTACGTCACGTTTGCAGACCTCCCTCCGCTCGATGCTGAGAACAATGCGTACGGCTTCCCTGAGTACGATCAGGACGAGTTCACCTGGAAGGCGAATGCGACGTACAACATGAGTGACGACACCATGGTCTACGGAACATTGTCATCCAGCTTCAAGTCTGGTGGTGTGAATCCAATTTCAGTTGATGACGACCTGGCAGATCCTGCCGCAGGTGGTGACCCAGCAAACCTCGGTTTCGCCCCTGAATTTGTGGACGCGATTGAAATTGGTATGAAGACCACGTTCATGGACGGGGCTGCACAGTTCAACGGTGCATTCTTCTACTATGACTACAAGGACATGCAGCAATCTAAGATTGTTTCGGTCACTTCACTGAACCAGAACTCCGATGCGGAGGTCACCGGTTTTGAAGGTGAGTTCCGGTGGGCTGCCACTGAAAATCTTGAGCTGACTGCTAATGTGGGTTGGGTCAATGCGGAGCTGGGTGAGTACGACACGGTTGATACGGCTAACCCTAACGCGCTGGGTACAACGCAAGGTGTTGTCAGCGTCAACGGTGTTAACTTCATCGCGCCATACGTCGACGGCAGTGGCAATACGGTTCCGGTTGATTACAGCCGTTGTGACCAGCCAGCACCGTTCCCTTGTGCGGGCTATCGCCAAAGCTTGAAGGGTAACCAGATTGCTCTGACGCCTGAGTTCAACTACAACCTCGGCGCAATCTACCGTACAGCGATGGGTGGTATGCCAGTGATTATGCAGACGAATTACTACTGGCAGGACAAAATGTACACGACTAACTTCAACAGCTCATCGAATGAGATCGAAGACTGGTCCATGTGGAACGCGAATGCCCGAGTTATGGGCGAGAGCTGGTACGCTGAGGCTTGGGTTCGTAACATCATGGATGATGACAACATTACAGGCGGTTACCTAACGTCTTCAGTGTCGTCACTGTTTACTAACCAGTTTATTCTGGAGCCACGTACGTTTGGCTTAACAGTAGGCATGAACTTCTAAGACGTTTAGTGATTAAAAAGCCCGGCAATCGCCGGGCTTTTTTTTGTCTCGTGGTTTTAAAGTCTTACTTCAGCAGGGGGGCAAGGAACTTGCCGGTGTGAGACTTCTTATTGTTAGCAACCTCTTCAGGTGTGCCCGTGGCAATAATTTGACCACCACCAGAGCCGCCCTCCGGACCTAAGTCGACGACCCAGTCCGCCGTTTTAATAACGTCGAGATTGTGCTCGATGATGACCACCGTATTGCCGCTGTCGCGCAGCCGATGGAGTACATCGAGTAACTGCCGAATGTCTTCAAAGTGCAAACCTGTAGTGGGTTCATCCAGTATGTAGAGTGTGCTCCCGGTATCTCGCTTTGAGAGTTCTCTCGAGAGTTTGACACGCTGCGCCTCACCGCCGGAGAGTGTGGTTGCCGCTTGGCCCAGGCGCACGTAGGTGAGACCCACGTCCATCAGAGTTTGGAGCTTACGGTGAATCGACGGCACGGGCTCAAAGAACTCGAGCGCGTCCTCAACCGTCATGTCGAGCACCTCGGCGATATTCTTGCCCTTGTACTTAATTTCTAAGGTTTCACGGTTGTATCGTTTCCCCTTGCAGACGTCACAGGGGACGTAGATGTCGGGTAGGAAGTGCATTTCAACTTTGGTGACGCCATCACCCTGACACGCCTCACACCGGCCACCACGAACGTTAAAACTAAAGCGACCCGGCTTGTAACCGCGAGAACGCGACTCCTGTGTACCCGCAAAAAGTTCTCGGACGGGTGTAAAGATGCCGGTATACGTTGCAGGGTTGGAGCGTGGCGTGCGACCGATGGGTGATTGGTCGATGTCGATGCACTTGTCGAAGTAATCAAGTCCTGAGCAGTCTTCGTGCGCCGCCGCACGGAGCGTTGTCGCACCATTGAGCACAGTTGCAGCCAACGGATATAAGGTGCCGTTAATGAGTGTTGACTTGCCGGATCCTGAAACCCCCGTCACGCAGGTGAGCAGCCCAACTGGAAGCTTAAGTTCCACATCTCTCAAGTTATTTCCGGACGCGCCTTCAATGATCAGTTGCTTTTTGGTGGGCATATGGCGCTTTTTGGGTACGGAAATTTCTCGTCGGCCAGAAAGGTAGTCTCCGGTCAAAGAGGTTTTCGCGTCCATAATGTCTTGCATTGTACCTTCGGCAACGACGGTGCCTCCGTGCACTCCAGCACCAGGACCGATGTCAATAACATGGTCGGCGTTTCTAATCGCATCTTCGTCATGCTCGACAACGAGGACGGTGTTACCAATGTCACGCAAGTGGATGAGTGTTCGCAGTAAGCGCTCGTTGTCACGTTGATGCAGGCCAATGGAGGGTTCGTCGAGAATGTACATAACGCCCACTAACCCCGCTCCAATTTGCGAGGCAAGCCGAATTCGTTGTGCCTCGCCGCCCGATAGGGTCTCGGCGCTGCGATTGAGGGTCAGGTAATTTAGGCCGACATCCACAAGGAAACGGTAGCGCGCTCGCAGTTCTTTTAAAATCTTGTCTGCAATTTCGCCTTCTCGACCCGCCATTTCAAGCGCTTCGAAATAGGCGTGCGCATCGCCAACGGGTAGCTCTGTGATGCTGGGGAGCGTTCGCCCATCGACGTAAACGTTTCGCGCATCAGCGCACAGTCGCGTGCCTTGGCAGCTATTGCAGGGCGCAGTGGAAACGTATTTCGAGAGCTCTTCTCGGACCCCAGACGATTCCGTATCGCGGTAACGTCGCTCCATGTTGGGCAGTACACCTTCAAAGGCATGTCGGCGCTTAAAGACGCTGCCCCGGTCATTGATGTACGCAAATTCAAGCTCTTCACCCTGACTTCCGTGCAATAAGATAGCTTTGTGTTCGGCGGAGAGCGCTTCAAAGGGGGCATCAATATCAAAATCAAAGTGTTTTGCGAGTGACGTAAGAAGGTGAAAGTAGTACACATTTCGCCGGTCCCAGCCGCGTATGGCGCCGGCGGCGAGACTGGCTTCAGGGTGCGCAACCACAAGCCCCTCGTCAAAATACTGTGTTACCCCGAGACCATCACACCGATCACAGGCTCCGGCCGGATTATTGAAGGAAAATAGCCGCGGTTCGAGCTCGTCAATCGAATGGCCGCACTGTGGGCACGCGTAGCGCGCTGAAAATAGGGTCTCATCGGCAGAGCCTTCCATAGGGGTGACACTGGCGAGTCCGTCCGTGAGCTCAAGTGCCGTCTCAAACGACTCTGCAAGACGCAGTGCAAGGTCGTCACGGACTTTAAATCGATCCACGACGACGTCAATGCGGTGCTTCTTCTTTTTGTCGAGCTCGGGCACGTCGTCAAGGTCGCAGACAATGCCGTCCACCCGCACACGGATGAACCCTGCGGCGCGTGCCTGCTCAAAGACATGCAAATGTTCGCCTTTTCGGTCACGCACTAAAGGTGCCAGCAGCATGAGTCGCTCACCCTCGGGCATGGCCATCACCGTATCAACCATTTGACTCACCGTTTGAGCTTTGAGACTGATGCCGTGCGTTGGGCACTTTGGGTCACCGACTCGAGCGAACAGAAGCCGGAGGTAGTCATAGATCTCAGTGATTGTCCCCACGGTTGAACGTGGATTATGCGACGTTGATTTCTGCTCAATAGAGATCGCGGGAGAAAGCCCCTCAATATGGTCTACGTCAGGCTTCTCCATCATCGACAGGAACTGGCGTGCGTAGGTCGAGAGAGACTCCACGTAACGACGTTGGCCTTCGGCATAGAGGGTGTCGAATGCAAGCGACGACTTTCCTGAACCCGACAAACCCGTAATCACCACTAATTTGTCCCGCGGTATGTCGAGGTCAATATTTTTTAGGTTGTGCGTGCGTGCTCCGCGAACCTGAATCGTGTCCATATTGGTGGGCTCTTTGTACGTCGGGAAGTGAATCGGAAAACCGATGGAGTATACGCTGATCGGCGAGGCTTAGACTGCGAGCACCGAGATTTGTCGCGATCATGATAATCTACGCTTTTTCCCAGGTTATTCGTTTGTGACGTCTTTTTCTGCCAATGAAACGCGCGCCGTCTCGATGCTCGCAACCCTGTATGTTGTGCGCATGCTGGGGTTGTTTATGGTGCTCCCCCTGATTTCTATTTACAGCGCTGACATGGTCGGCGCGACGCCATTTTTGTTGGGGTTGGCGGTTGGTGCCTATGGACTGACGCAGGCCGTGTTGCAGATTCCTATGGGCTGGCTGTCAGATCATATTGATCGTCGTTGGGTCATCGTATTTGGTCTGTTACTGCTCGTAGCGGGAAGCGTGGTTGCCGCGTTGTCGACGTCGATTTGGGGGGTTATTGGTGGGCGTTTTTTGCAGGGCGCAGGCGCGATTGCATCAGCGACCATGGCGCTGGTAGCCGATTACACGCGGGTTGAGCAGCGCGCCAAGGCCAGCGCAATTATTGGTGGGAGCATTGCGATTGCTTTTGGTTTGGCCTTGGTCTTGGGCCCAACATTTGCAAATTTCGGTGGTCTACAGTTGGTATTTGCCGCAACTGGCGCTCTAGCGCTTGCGGGAATAGTGGTCGTTGCATTCCTGCCCAAACCACAGCGCGTTCAACGAGCACATCGCGAGGAGGGTGCTGGTTTTAACCGATCTCGCTTGGCTGATGTGCTGTCCATTAAGTCGTTGAATACGATGTATCTGAGTATCTTTTTTCTACACTTCATATTGATGGCCGTGTTTGTGGTGGTGCCCTCAAGTCTTGAGACTCAGGCCAATATTTCCCGAGAACATCACGCTTGGGTTTATTTGGGGGCGCTGGTGCTCGCAGTCCCCGGAATCTATTGGTTGATTCAAGGACGTCGTTACATGACTGCGCCCACCGGGACCTTACTGACGTGCTTGGGTGTCTTGTGGGTCGGCCTGATGTCGCTGGCGATTGGCGGCCCAGCGGCCACACTGTTTGGGTTATTGCTATTTTTTACAGGATTTACGGCGCTCGAGGCGATGTTACCGTCGCTTGCGTCAATTTACGCACCGGTCGATTCTCGTGGAACGGCAATGGGTGTCTTTGCCTCTTCGCAATTTAGTGGGGTCTTTTTCGGCGGAGTGTTGGGCGGCGCGCTGCTTGAAACGTTTGGCGTCATTGGTGTTTGGTTGGGGTTGTCGGTGCTGGCCCTCGGGTGGGTCTTTTTATTGAGTGTGTCGCGTTTGGCGTCACCAATTTCGTTCGAAGCCACATAAAGACTCCGATAGCTCTCCCCGAGACCCTGTGGGATTGGTATAGTGCTTTCACGGTTAATAACGCCATAGCGTCCCGTGCCTTCAAAATTCCATGTAAGGCGGGCGATACAGGAGAATACGATGGCTACTCGAGGCATTAACAAAGTAATTTTGGTCGGCAACTTGGGTAATGAACCCGAGCATCGTGTGTTGCCTTCAGGTGGCGGTGTGACCAACATCAGTATTGCGACCTCGGAGTCTTGGAAGGACAAAAATACCGGGCAACCGCAAGAGCGGACAGAATGGCACCGGGTGGTGTTTTTTAATCGTTTGGCAGAGATTGCCGCCGAGTACTTGAGGAAGGGCTCTAAGGTCTATGTCGAGGGGTCATTGCGAACCCGCAAGTGGCAAGATCAGTCAGGACAAGACCGCTACTCAACGGAAATTGTGGCGAACGAAATGCAAATGCTAGACAGCCGAAATATGTCACAAGACGGTGGTGGCTATACGCCGAGTCCGTCACCCGCCCCAATGGCTCAGGCTTCGTCTAACGACAACTACGCCGCACCGACGCCCACATCACAACCTGCGGACTTTCCAGAAGACGACATTCCATTTTAATGGGATGGTTCTGGGAAGACGTTGCGGGTCTTGAGAGGTAGCCGCAGTTAATGCGTGTATTGGTTCTCGGCAACGACACACCCGTTGGTTATTCTGTTAGTGCGTTTGCAAGTCCGCTCAGGCGGCACGAGCTTATTGGCGTAAGCCTTGATAAGACGCGCTGGAGTCGCGAACGAAAAGCACGCCGGTTGGTGCGGGACACCGCGCCAGACATTGTTCTCGATGCACGAATAGTGACCCAAATCGATTCGTCGCAACGCATAGACCACCGAGACGTGGAGCGGACCGTCTGGCTCGCAGAGGCTTGCGAGCGAGTGGGTGCAAGTTATTTTTACTTATCCAGTGCTTTTGTTTTTTCAGGACAAATGACGCGTCCCTACCTTGAGAGTGACACGCCCGATGTGACGTCCGGCTTGGGCCGCGTCTTAATCGATATCGAAGAGGCACTTACAGCGCGATTGGATGACGTATTGATACTGCGACTGGGGCGTTTATTTGCTGGGCGGCGTCCTAATGCGTTATGCACATCGCTCGATGCACTTCGGCGGGGCCAGGCGGTGCGTGTTTCCGATCGTTTGCAGGGTAACCCGGTGCATGTTGGCGAAGTCGCGCGCGTCTGTATGGGCATTCTCGACCAGATGAGTGTTGGAGCGGATAGGCACGGTGTTTTTCATTACTGCAGTCTTGGGGAAACCGGGTACATGGACTTTGCAGAGGCGGCCATGGCGTGCGCCTCGCAATATGCGCCGTTGGCGAGTGCCAGTGAGTTGCTGCACGACGTGACAGACGAGTCCAGACCCTTGCGGAATCACACCCTCGATTGCAGCAAGATTCGGCGCGAATTTGGGATACAGCAACTGCCGTGGCGTCACTTTATTGAGCGAGCGGTCACCCGTTATTTGGAGTTATACGTTGAAGGCGAGGGAGTGATCGAAAAATCATGAGTGATGGATTAAATATTGCAGTGTTGACCGTAAGCGATACGCGAACGGCTGATACGGACACATCGGGTCAGTTTCTTGAGGACGCGCTGTTGGAGGCCGGTCATGTATTGGCGAGTCGTGCCATCGTGGTTGACGATATTTATCAGATTCGAGCGCGTTTGTCGGCTTGGATCGCTGACTCGACGTTACACGCGATTTTAGTGACTGGCGGTACCGGATTTTCGGGGCGAGATTCGACGCCTGAGGCCGTCTTACCGTTGTTTGATAAGACGATCGACGGTTTTGGTGAGGTGTTTCGTGCGCTCAGTTTGCAAGAAATAGGCTCATCAACCGTTCAGTCTCGCGCCATCGCGGGGCTGGCCAATCGAACCGCTGTATTTTGCATGCCGGGATCGACGGGTGCGTGCAAGACGGCCTGGAACGGGGTCATCAAAGATCAGTTGGATGCAGAACACCGACCCTGTAATTTCTCGAAGGTGCTAAAGGGCCAGATTTAACGACGGGACAAGCTTTCGAGCGCTAGGCTGTTTACGCCCGATCAAAGCGCTGGAACACCAGCGTTGCATTGGTCCCGCCAAAGCCAAAGCTGTTGGACATGACTCGATTGAGGTGAACGTCATCACGCGCTTCACGCACCACGTCCATGCCCTCTGCACCATCGTCTAAGTTATCGACATTAGCGGACGCGGCAATAAAGTTGTTTTGCAGCATTAGGAGCGAATAAATAGCTTCCTGAACACCTGCAGCCCCTAGAGAGTGGCCCGACAGTGATTTAGTTGACGCAATCGCAGGCGTCGTATTACCAAAGACTTCACGAACTGCCTTCAGCTCCTGTATGTCACCGGCGGGTGTGCTGGTCCCGTGAGCATTGATGTAATCAATGTCGCCATCGACCGTTGCCATGGCCTGTTGCATGCAGCGAACGGCGCCTTCACCGGAGGGCGCGACCATGTCGTGCCCGTCCGACGTTGCTCCGTAGCCTACGAGCTCGGCGTAAATTTGCGCACCACGGGCTTGCGCGTGCTCGAGCGACTCCAATACCAACATGCCGCCGCCGCCAGCGATCACGAATCCGTCACGATCCGCATCGTAGGCGCGTGATGCACAATCGGGCGTTTCGTTGTACTTGGTGGACAGCGCACCCATGGCATCAAAGAGACAGCTCAGCGACCAGTCGAGCTCTTCGCCACCACCGGCGAATACAACGTCTTGTTTGCCGAGCTGGATTTGCTCCATCGCATTACCAATGCAGTGCGCACTGGTGGAGCAAGCAGATGAGATCGAGTAATTGACGCCTTTAATTTGAAATGGCGTCGCCAAGCACGCAGATACGGTGCTGCCCATGGTCTGGGTGACACGGTAGGGCCCGACTCGGCGCAATCCACGCTCGCGTAAAATATCGGCAGCCTCAACTTGACTTGCTGATGAAGCGCCGCCTGAGCCTGCAATGATTCCGGTGCGAACGTTAGACACTTGCTCCGGCGTCAGTCCCGAATCTGCGATTGCTTGTTCCATACTCAAAAACGCGTAGCCCGCAGCGTCGCCCATAAATCGCCATTGCTTTCGATCGATATGTTCGGAGAGATCAATGTTGGGCTTTCCGGACACCCAGGAGCGCATGCCGATTTCTTCTTGGGCTGCACTGTAGGTGATGCCTGACTTGCCCTGCTTCAGCGACTCTGTGACTTCTTCAGCATTATTTCCAAGGCTCGAGACGATGCCTAAGCCCGTTACCACCACACGCTTTGTCATTAGAAGTTTTCCGTCGATTGAAACAAACCAACCCGAAGGTCAGTGGCGGTGTAAATTTCTCTGCCGTCGACTGAAACCGAGCCGTCAGCAATGCCCATCACGAGCTTTCGCTCAATGACGCGCTTCATTTCAATTTTGTAAGTGACCCGCTTACTGGTTGGCAGAATTTGCCCCGTAAACTTAACTTCGCCGGACCCCAGTGCACGGCCTCGTCCGGGGTTACCGCGCCACCCCAAGAAAAAGCCGACCAGCTGCCACATGGCGTCAAGGCCGAGACAGCCTGGCATGACGGGGTCGCCGGGAAAATGGCAGTCGAAAAACCACAAGTCCGGGTGTATGTCGAGCTCAGCCAAAATCAGACCTTTGCCGGCCTTGCCGCCGTCACTATTGATCTCTGCAATGCGATCGAGCATCAACATGTTATCAATCGGCAACTTCGCGTTGCCGGGACCGAATAAATCACCCATGCCACAGGCGACTAACTCGTCTTTGGCGTAGGAACTCTGGGGGGTAAACACAAATTCATCACTCATGGTGTAAGAATACCGCGGAGCGCTGTGACTTGCATCTGCTTTGAGACAGAGGAGTGGAGGATGTCACAATTGTAGGCGTATAGATGTAAATGTCTGCCATTGTGTGGGCTCGCCATAAGTTGTAATGAAGATGATATAAGGTCTTTCGTTATAATCTCATTCGTATGCTGGTTTCAGTATTTGTCAGGTCGTATTGGGGACGTTCATGAGTCAAATCGTACCAGTTTTGCTTTGCGGAGGCGTGGGAAGTCGCCTCTGGCCGGTCTCGAGACAAGGTCGACCTAAGCAGTATTTGAATTTAATTGGCGAAGATTCAATGCTCCAGCAAACACTGAAAAGACTTGAAGGTCTGGATCAGGCACCGCCGATTATCGTGTGTAACGAGGAGCACCGATTTTTGGTTGCTGAGCAAACTCGGCAGATCGGAATTGAGTCGGCCAGGATTATTTTAGAGCCCGAAGGAAAGAACACGGCGCCGGCTATTGCGTTGGCGGCACTTGTCGCCTCTGCCACCAATCCCGACAGTGCGCTCTTGGTGCTTCCCGCGGATCATTACATTGGGCGTCCTGAACACTTGCGAGCGGCTATCAAAGAGGCATTGGACGTCGCATTGCACACCAAGCTCGTGACCTTTGGGCTGGTGCCCACCCGTGCGGAGACGGGTTACGGGTACATCAAGCGTGGCGAGACACTGTCTGGGAACGTGGCTGTTCTTGATCAGTTCGTTGAAAAGCCCAATGAGGTTACCGCTAAAGGCTACCTTGACTCGGGGGAGTACGTTTGGAACAGCGGCATGTTTTTGTTTAAGGCAGGCCGCTTTTTGGACGCTTTGTCTGAGTTTCAACCCACGATAGTGGCCGCTTGCCGCGCCGCGATGGCACATTCTGAAAGTGATATGAACTTTGTTAGGCCTGACTCGAAGGCGTTTGCCAATTGCCCCTCTGAAAGTATTGATTACGCGGTCATGGAGCACACGACAGACGGCGCTGTTGTGTCGCTGGATTGTGATTGGAGTGATATTGGTGCGTGGTCCGCGCTGTGGGACACGGGCGGTAAAGACGGTGAAGGGAATGTCACATACGGTGATGTGGTTCTTGATAACACGCGCAACAGCTATGTGCGGAGTCAGTCGCGTTTGGTGACGACTTCTGGTGTCAGCGACTTGGTGGTGGTTGAAACGGTCGATGCAGTAATGGTGGCAGATCGCCACTCGGTACAGGACGTTAAGAATATTGTAAGCATGTTGAAGTCTCAGCAGCGAAGCGAGGCGGATGCGCATCACCGAGTCTTTCGACCCTGGGGTTTTTACGAGTCACTGATTGTGGGTGATGGGTTCCAAGTGAAACGTATTGTCGTCAATCCGGGTCAGCAGCTTTCGTTGCAGATGCATCACCATCGTGCAGAGCATTGGGTGGTTGTGCGAGGCGCGGCAGAGGTGATCAACGGTGCTCAGACAATGACCTTGGTTAAGGACCAGTCCACTTTCGTGCCAGTGGCGACTCAGCATCGATTGAGTAACGCGGGTGCTGTCCCGTTGGAACTGATAGAAGTGCAAACGGGAAGCTACTTTGGTGAAGATGATATCGTTCGATTCGACGACGACTATGGCCGATAAGGTCTCGATTTAGCCAAGAATTTTGGAGATTAGTAATGATTAAAAAGTGCATGTTTCCCGTCGCCGGCTACGGCACACGCTTCCTTCCCGCAACGAAAAGCACGCCCAAGGAAATGTTGCCCGTGGTAAATAAGCCCTTGCTTCAGTATGGGGTGGAAGAAGCACTCGAGGCGGGCATGAACAACTGTGCCTTCGTGACGGGCCGCGGAAAACGAGCGATTGCGGATCATTTTGATATCTCCTATGAGCTTGAACATCAAATTTCCGGCACGTCGAAAGAGAAGTACCTCGAGGGCATTCGCGACGTGATTGACCGCGGCATCTTCACGATGGTGCGCCAGCGCGAGATGAAAGGTCTTGGGCACGCGATTTTGACCGGTGAGCCGCTGATCGGCGATCAAGCCTTTGGTGTGCTGCTTGCCGATGATATGTGTGTTAACCAGCAAGGGGCTGGTGTGCTCGCGCAAATGTCGGAGCTGTATAACCAGTTTCGCTGTTCGATCGTGGCCGTCATGGAAGTGCCGGATGATCAGATTAGCGCTTACGGCGTGATTTCGGGTGACGATATGGGCAATGGTCTCTACCGAGTCGATAAAATGGTCGAAAAACCGGCTCCAGAGGACGCGCCGTCCAATCTCGCCGTCATAGGCCGGTATATACTGACGCCCGATATTTTTGACATTATTCGAGAGACGCCACCGGGCCGCAACGGCGAGGTGCAAATCACCGACGCACTGCAAATACAAGCCAATAAGGGCTGCGTTCTGGCTTATAAGTTTCAGGGCCAACGCTTTGACTGCGGCAGTGTTCCCGGTTTTGTCGAAGCCACCAACTTTGTGTTTGAAAACCTGTATTGAGTCTTACGAAAGGGAGCCACGTTGTGCCAGAGCCGATTCGCTGTTTTAAGTCTTACGATGTCCGCGGGCGTGTGCCTGACGAACTTAATGAGGGTATTGCGACGCGCATTGGGCGCGCGTACGCGCAGGTGATTGAGCCCGGTACAGTGGTGGTGGGGCACGATATTCGCCTCACCTCTGAGTCGATGAAGGCAGCCTTGGTGGAGGGACTCCTCACGCAAGGCGTCGACGTGTTCGATATTGGGCAGTGCGGTACCGAAGAAATTTATTTTGCGACGTCACACCTCAAGGTGGGTGGGGGTATTTGTGTGACCGCCAGCCACAACCCCAAAGATTACAACGGCATGAAGTTTGTTCGTGCCGAATCAAAACCTATTTCGGGCGACTCGGGTCTCAAGGAAATTCAAAGTCAGGCAGAGAGCAACGACTTTTCGCCCGCGGCACAGCGCGGTACGTTACAAGCCGTGGATGTGAGTGAGGCCTACATTGCCCACCTCCTGAGCTACGTCGACGTCAAGGCGCTCAAGCCGTTGAAGATTGTGTGTACCGCGGGTAATGGTGGCGCAGGACCCATTGTTGATTTGTTGGAACCGCACTTGCCGTTTGAGTTTATCAAATTACACCATGAGGCCGACGGTCACTTCCCCAACGGTGTGCCCAATCCCATGCTTGAAGAAAACCGAGTGGCCTCGGCAACCTTGGTGCGAGAAACCGGCGCAGATATCGGTATTGCCTGGGATGGCGACTTTGACCGCTGCTTCTTCTACGACCACACGGGTGCCTTCATTGAGGGTTACTATGTGGTGGGTTTATTGGCGGCGTCGTTCTTGGCTAAGTCGTCCGGTGAGACTGTAGTCCACGACCCGCGTCTGACCTGGAACACCATGGATATTGCAAAGATGTCCGGCGGCTCAACCGAGCAAAGCAAAACAGGGCATGCGTTCATTAAGGAAACCATGCGTCGCGTCGATGCGGTCTACGGCGGAGAAATGAGCGCACACCATTACTTTCGTGACTTTGCTTACTGTGACAGTGGGATGATTCCCTGGTTATTGGTTGCGGAGATTATGTCGAACACCGGCAAGACGCTGGCGTCGCTGGTCGAGGAACGAACCCACGCCTTTCCCTGTTCCGGTGAGATCAATCGAACAGTGGTCGATGCATTGGCGCTGATCGCTCAGGTTGAGTCACGCTACGCGGCGGGTGCAGAGGCGGTTGAACACCTCGACGGACTGAGTGTGAGTTTCAAGGACTGGCGCTTTAATCTGCGCATGTCCAATACTGAGCCGGTGGTGCGACTCAACGTTGAATCGCGAGGTGATGTCACTCTCATGGCGGAGAAAACGCAGGAGCTATTGGCCATCATTGACGCCGCTTAAGCGGTCTGCACGAGGGGCCCTGGGCTGCCACGGAGTCCCATGGCCTCATTTGACCTTTAACCGCCAACTCCTTAGCCTCACGGATCAATGTGAGGGTGGGAGTGTTCCGTGGAAAGAAGGCAATTCAGGCCGTTTGGTAGCGTCAGTGCACTGACACTTGGCGGCGGTGGTTTGGGTCAGATTTGGGGCGACACCACCCGAGAGGAGGCCGTAGCTACGGCACGACTCGCCGCTGATAAAGGCATTAATCATTTCGATATGGCACCTATGTACGGCCGCGGTGAGGCGGAAAAAGTCATTGGTGAGGCATTTCGAGGGGCTGACAAATCGAACTTTCGCTTTACCACGAAGTACCGCTTAGGGTGGGTTGCGCCGGAGGCAGTCTACGACAAGCTCAACGCGTCCTTGACGCGCTCGCTTCAAACGATGGGCATTGAGCGAGCCGACTTGTTTTTCCTGCACTCGCAACTCATTGAAGACCACTATGCGTTGCCGCAGCACGATGAGCTGCGCGACCGCATCGCCACACCGTTGAGCTACTTTCTCGAGTCGGTTATTCCAGCTTTTGAGCGCTTGCAAGGTGAGGGCAAAATTGGAGGCTGGGGATTCGCACTCGGTCAAGAGTCGGCACTGGAAAAAGCGATTGCACATCATAAGCCCCCAACGGCAGTCCAATGCGTTGTGAATCCACTCAATTCTGCGGGAAATATTGGCTACGTGACTGACGGGTTTGATGGTCGACGCGTCTTAGAGGCGTGCCGGCAACATGACGTGCCCGCGCTCGCTATTCGGGCGGTTCAGGCGGGGGCATTGACGTCAGCAATGGACAGAGTGCTCCCCACTGACGATGCAGATCAAATGGATTTTGAGCGGGCAGCGGATTTCCGCGCACTGGCGTCAGACTGGGGACAAACACCGGCGCGATTGGCGCATCGTTATGCCTTGTCAATCCAAGATATTGGGTCCGTGGTGTTAGGGGTTAAGAATCGTCGTGAGTTACTGGAGTGCATCGACGCGGCCGACGACCCGGTATTAGATTCAGACGAACGTGCGCTATTGGAAAATGCCTGCGCGTTTGTCCGGTAAACGCATTACAAGTCGAACTCGGTGGCACTTGACCCCTCTGAGAGGGCAACGTAGCGTAAGCCGGCACTGAAATGGACGAATGAGCCATGATGATGAAAAAGCGCGCGATGAAACGCGCTGAACACTCACTCTAAGGAGATTGACTATGGGCAACGCATACATTGTAGACGCATGTCGGACACCGCGAGGTGTTGGTAAAGTCGGTAAGGGTGCACTTGCACACCTTCACCCCTCATACCTTGGATCGACGGTGCTTCGTGCGCTGGCCGAACGCAACGCGCTCAACACGGCCGAAGTCGATGACATTATCTGGGGGACGTCGTCGCAAAGCGGGAAGCAAGGCGGTGATTTAGGCCGTATGGCCGCGCTGAACGCGGGTTACGATGTGCGGTCATCGGGTGTGACGCTCGATCGCTTCTGCGGCTCCGGTATTACGACGGTCAACTTAGCAGCGGCGCAAATCATGTCCGGTATGGAAGATCTTGTTGTGGCCGGCGGTACCGAAATGATGAGCTACCACGGGCAAACGGGCGACCCGACGAAGCCGCCCATGATTGATTCGGGCAATCTAGAATTGCGAGCCCTGCATCCCCAGTCGCAGCAAGGCGTCTGTGCAGACGCCATTGCAACGCTTGAGGGGATCGATCGCGATGCTGTCGACAATCTTGCAATGGTCAGTCAAGCGCGCGCGGCGCGTGCGATTGCAGAAGGACGCTTTGATAAGTCGTTAATCACGGTAAAAAATCCTGATGGCACTGTGGCGCTCGATCATGAAGAGTTTCCGCGTCCGCAGACGACGAGAGAGGGTCTCTCCGAGCTCAAGACCGTGTTCAGTGTTGTGCGTGATGTGCCGATCGACGAGCAAGGGACCACCTATGGCGCATTGATTCAACAAAAGTACCCTGAGATCACAGCGTTCAATCATATTCACCACGCGGGTAATTCATCCGGTGTCGTTGACGGTGCCGCGGCACTTTTGTTGGCGTCAGAGTCCTACATGAAGAAGACCGGAATGACGCCACGTGCGCGCATTGTTGCAACAGCGAATATGGGAGACTGCCCAACGCTGATGCTGAATGCGCCGGTACCTGCGGCGGAGAAAGTACTCATGAAAGCAGGTCTCACCAAAGACGACATTGACGTCTGGGAAATTAACGAAGCGTTCGCCGTGGTGGCGGAACGGTTCATTCGCAGACTAGACCTTGACCGTGAGAAGGTGAATATCAACGGTGGTGCTATGGCGTTGGGCCACCCGATTGGCGCAACAGGATCGATTCTTGTGGGCACTGCGCTTGATGAGCTCGAGCGCCAGCAGAAGCGCTATGCGTTGATTACCATGTGCGCAGCAGGCGGAATGGCTCCCGCTATTATTATCGAGCGAGTCTAAGCCTCAAGTCTGCGTGATAAAAAGCCCGGTGATGACCGGGCTTTTTTTTAACGAACCTTCAGCGGTTTGCGTCCAACCAGGCGGTGGCCAGTGCCGCGGTTGACGCATCAAGGTCGTCCATTCCTGTTGCGTTCTCAAGCGTCGTGCGAATTTGCTTGCCTATGGCTTTACCGAGCTCAACGCCCCATTGATCGAACGCATTGAGTCCCATTAGCGCTGATAAAAAGTAGGTTTTGTGTTCGTATGTGGCGATCATGGCGCCCACAGTTTCTGCACTGACCGCCGTCATAACAAGCGTGTTGTGCGGGTGATTGCCCGGCATCTGAAAATGCGGCGCGAGCTCAGGTGGCAGTCCTTTTTCGCGCGCGAGTTCAGTAGACTCCTCCATCGTTCGTCCGATCAAAAACGCGCGGCTCTGCGCCAGAGCGTTGGCGGCGAGCTTACGGTGCGCGTCTAAATTGACGTCGCCATTGGTCAGTGGCAAAACAATGTCTGCGGTAAAGCGACGATTGCCTTGGTGCAGCAGTTGGTAGTAGGAGTGCTGCCCTATGGTGCCGGCTGATCCCCACAAGACCGGGGCGGTGGCTTCGGTAATTTCCTCGCCCGTGAGGGTGACGCGCTTGCCGTTACTTTCCATGGTGAGCTGTTGTAAGAAGTCAGAAAGATGCTCAAGACGCTGCGAATAGGGGAGCACAACATGAGTCTCAACGCCTAAATAGCGAGTGTTCCAGAGCTCTAGCAGTGCCATCAGCATGGGCACGTTCTTAAGTGGGTCGACTTCCCGCGCATGCTCGTCCAGCGCGTTTGCACCGGCCAGTAGCCCGGTAAATGCAGACCAGCCATAGCCTAGCGCGATGACGAGGCCGATGGCCGACCACACAGAGTAACGACCGCCGACCCAGTCCCACATCGGGAAGCAGGCATCTGCAGAGATGCCAAACGCCCCCGCGGCGGCCAGATTAGTGGTCACGGCAAACACATGCTGCCCAATGCATGCTTCAGGTACGCCACCGTTGAGCAGCCATTGCTTCGCACGTTGCGCGTTGGTCAGTGTTTCTTCGGTGGTAAAGGTCTTAGAGCAGACGACCAGCAGGGTGGTCTCAGGGTTTAGCCCTCGAGTCACGACATCGAGATCGTGCGGGTCGACGTTTGAAATAAAGTGTGTGCGCAGGTTTGGCGTTGCGCTATCGAGCGCGCGGCACACCATTCGGGGGCCCAAGTCCGAACCACCAATGCCAATATTAATAACGTCGGTGAAGGGTTTGCCCGTGGCGCCTGTGTGGGCACCTGAATGAACCGCATGGGTTGCTTCGGACATGCGTTGAAGGGTGCTGTTGACCGCTTTAGTGAGTTCGGGCAGCTCTCCTGCTGCCGTCCCCCGTAAAAGCGTGTGCAGCGCGGCACGCTCTTCGGTGATATTGACCTGAGCGCCGCTGATCAATTGTAAGTACTTGCCCTGCAGGTCGGCACCGGTTGCTGCGCTGGCCAGTACCCGCAATGTGGAGCGGTCAATCCGCTGCTTTGAGGCATCAAGCTGTAAACCGGCAGCAGACAAACTCAGCGCGTCGACGCGGGCTGGGTCTTGATCAAAAAGAGTGGTAATCGAGACCGTTTTGAGGCGATCCGCCTCGGCCTTGAGGGCGGCGTGATCACTGCTTAGCAGCATGGGTTAACTCTCCCGAGCGATAGAAAATTCAGCTAATTTTTCGAGGCTGGTTCTTGCGGCCGTTGCCGGCAGACCGGCAAGTGCAGTGCTCACACGCCCACAGTGTTCAACCGCAGCACGACGGGTTTCTTGAATGCCGCCGGTGGTCTTAGCGAGCGCCACTACGGCGTCGAGGTTTTCAACTGACTTTTGACGAATAGAGTCGGCGATCAAGGCGGCGCCCTCAGGTGACGCATGGTTCATCGCGTGAATCAGTGGAAGTGTGGGCTTGCCCTCGTTGAGGTCGTCACCGACGTTTTTACCCGTGGTCTCGGGGTCACCCTCGTAGTCCAAAACGTCGTCGATCAGCTGGAACGCAATCCCTAAGTTCAGTCCAACGCTGTGCATTCGGGCGAGTATGCCGTCGCTTTCGCCACTTAACATCACCGCACCTTCACAGGCGGCTGCAAACAAAATAGCGGTTTTACGAGTGATAACGTCGAAATATTGTTCATGGGACGTTTCAGGATCACCCGCGCGCACGAGTTGTAGCACCTCACCCTCGGCAATCTGGTTGGTCACATTCGCCATTAACGCCAGTATTCGCATGTCATCCAGTTGCACCATGAGCTGGAAGGCACGCGTGTAGAGAAAATCGCCCACAAGCACACTGGGCGCGTTGCCAAATTCACTGTTGACCGTGGGTCTTCCGCGACGAAGGGTGGAGAGATCAACGACGTCATCATGAAGCAAAGTGGCAGTGTGTATAAACTCGATAATCGCTGCGAATGTGATGTGTTTTTCGGTTACTTCACCCACCGACGCAGCGGCCAGAAGCGTCAGCAGCGGACGCAGGCGCTTGCCGCCGGAGTCGACAATGTATTGACCAACGTTTTCGACCATGTCGACGTCGGAATACAGTTGGTCGATGATCAGCGTGTTTACTCTGGCGAAGTCCGCCTCAACGCTGGCTCTTATGTCATTTATCAAAGGGGCATCTCCGCGGTGAGGCGCGATTATAAGGTCTGGTTGTCTTTGTTGCCACCAGGCGGGTCGGCGAGTTAGGGATGGCCTTGCGTCATGACGCGAAAACACGTATTCTCCGCGCCCTTATTTGTGATCGTAACTCGAGTGCCTACGCTCTGCCCCGCAATGCGGTTATTACACAGCGAGCAGGCTAACTGGAAGGAAAAAATATGTACGCAGTCATTGTCAGCGGTGGTAAGCAGCACCGCGTAGAAGAAGGTGAAGTGCTCAAGCTCGAGAAGCTTGAAGTCGCGACAGGCGAGTCGGTCGAATTCGACCAAGTACTCATGGTGGGCGAAGGCGCAGATGTTAAGATCGGAGAGCCGGTCGTCGACGGCAGCACGGTCACCGCGGAAGTGGTGAGCCATGGGCGCCACGCAAAGATTAAGATTGTGAAGTTCAATCGCCGTAAGCACTACCGCAATGAGACAGGTCATCGGCAGTGGTACACGGAAGTTAAAATCACAGGCATCAAGGGATAACCAGGGAGTAGTCTAATGGCACATAAAAAAGCTGGTGGTAGTACCCGTAACGGACGCGACAGCGAGAGTAAACGCCTGGGCGTTAAAGCCTTCGGTGGTCAAGAAGTATCGGCAGGCAGCATTATTGTTCGTCAGCGCGGCACCAAGTTTCATGCAGGTTCAAACGTTCGTGTGGCTAAAGACCACACATTATTTGCAACCGCAGCAGGTAAAGTTGAGTTCTACAAGGGCGGGCCGCAAAATCGTAAGCAAGTTCGTATTGTGACTGGCTAATCGCAGTTTTTTTCTGAGAAAGCCCTGTCAGTCGACGGGGCTTTTTTTTTGGTTTGCCTGCGGGGAGTAGTGTTTGAAATTTGTCGACGAAGCGGTAATAGAAGTTTACGCCGGTAAAGGCGGGAACGGGTGCGTCAGTTTTCGACGCGAAAAATACATTCCACTCGGCGGTCCCGATGGGGGCGACGGTGGCGATGGTGGCAGTGTTGTTTTAGAGGGCAGCGCGTCGCTCAACACTATGGTGGATTATCGATTTACCCGTAAGTTCCGCGCACAAAACGGAGAGTCGGGGCGTGGCCGAAATTGCACGGGTGCAGCGGGTGACGACACTGTACTTCCAGTTCCATTAGGCACCACGATAATTGATGAGGAGACCGACGAAGTACTGGGTGATATTCAAGCTGCTGGTGAGCGGTTGGTGGTCGCTCAGGGCGGTTTTCACGGTATTGGAAATACGCGCTACAAGTCGAGTATTAACCGTGCGCCCCGACAGTTTTCTGAGGGAACGGTGGGCGAGGTTCGCAATCTCAAGCTTGAACTAAAAGTGCTGGCGGACGTGGGCTTGCTAGGGCTTCCTAACGCGGGAAAGTCAACGCTCATTCGGGCCGTGTCGGCCGCAAAGCCCAAAGTGGCTGACTACCCATTTACGACCCTAGTGCCTAATTTAGGGGTGGTCAAAGTCGACGCCCATCGCTCCTTTGTTGTGGCTGATATTCCGGGCCTGATCGAGGGGGCTTCCGATGGTGCGGGTCTTGGTATCCGATTTTTAAAGCACTTGACTCGAAACCGTATTCTTTTACATCTGGTCGATGTGGCTCCGTTTGATGAGAGCGACCCCGCGCAGCAAGCCTTGTCCATTGTGCGTGAACTTGAGCGCTTTAGTCCCACTTTGGCAGCGCGCCCGCGTTGGTTGGTCCTCAATAAAATTGACCTCATTGATGAAGACACGTTGAAGCAGCGGCGTCAGGCCATTGTCGAGGCGCTCGATTGGGAAGGACCGGTTTACGAAGTGGCGGCGATCAATGGGCGCGAAACTGTGCGCTTGAGTGGCGATTTGATGACGGCGATTGAGTTTCTCAATCAACAGGAAGCGGAGGACGAGGAGGTCAAACTCCGAGAGCAAGACGTCCAAATGCAAATGCAGAGCGAGGCGCGCGAGCGTATTGAGTCGCTGCGATTAGAGCGACAAGCTGCGCGCCTTGGCCAACTCAGCGATGTCGAAGACGAGGATGATGACAGCATCGATGACACTGATGTTGAAGTTGAATACCGAAGTTGAACAGTAATGCCCGCCAATCGTTGACGGATGCGCGTCGGTGGGTCATTAAAATTGGCAGCGCAGTACTGACGGACAACGGGCAGGGTCTAAACAAGGCCTCCATAGAGCGTCTTGCGCAGAGTGTTATTGCCTTGAGAGCGGACGGCGCAGAAGTCATCATCGTATCCAGTGGTGCCGTCGCTGCTGGGCTTGCACGACTTAACATGACCATGCGACCGAGCGCGTTGGACCAGCTTCAAGCGGCAGCCGCTGTGGGGCAGTCGTCCTTGGTTCAGGCCTACGAAGCGGCGTTTGCGCCCTCTGGTGATCTATGTGCGCAAATTCTACTGAGCCATGACGACGTTCGCTCGCGCGAACGTTACCTCAATGCGCGGGCGACGCTGCAGACGCTGCTCTCCCAGGGGGTCATTCCAATCGTTAACGAGAACGATACCGTGGTCACCGACGAAATTCGATTTGGTGACAACGACACGTTGGCTGCATTGGTTGCCAACCTCATTGATGCAGACCTTTTAGTCATGCTCACGGATCAAGCCGGACTGTTCAATACGGACCCGAGAGCCACACCGGATGCGCAGCTGATTACCGAGGCCGATGCCCACGATACGACGCTGGATAAGATGGTCTCAGAGGGAACAGCCCTCGGCCGCGGTGGCATGATCAGTAAGCTCCGCGCCGCGCGACTGGCGGCGCGGTCAGGCACGTTGGCCATTATCGCGGATGGCAGGGAGCCCGAAACCGTGCGGGCGCTCAAGAGAGGGGTATCGGTAGGGACTTTATTAACAACCGATAAGCAACCTCAACCTGCTCGGAAACAGTGGCTGGCGTCGTTGCTTTACCCTAAGGGTGCGGTGACGCTAGACGATGGCGCAGTGCGAGGCATTTCTGACTTAGGACGCTCCCTATTGCCTGTGGGCGTTGTTGATGTGAGCGGTGACTTTGTCCGTGGAGACTTGGTTCGTTGCCTCGACGCCGAGGGGCAAGAGATCGCACGCGGTTTATGCAATTACAGTGCTGTTGAAGCGCGAAAATTGCGCGGACGTACTTCAACTGAGATCGAGTCTATACTGGGTTTTGGAGGTGATGAAGAGTTGATTCACCGTGACAACCTCATCACTACGCGATAGCCGGAACAGACAATGATGACATTGATAACGTACAGTCTCGCGCTATTTTTAGCCTCCTGGATGGGTGGTTGGCTGCCTCGGCGCTATCAGTTGTCTCACGTGCAGACCCAGCTGGTGATGAGCCTTGTCGCGGGACTGATGCTGGGTGTTGCGGGTCTACACCTTATTCCGCACAGTGTTGAGCTTGGACAGTCGATTGATCAGACCATGTATTTTGTATTGGGTGGTCTCGTTTTTATGTTGTTGCTCCTGAGGCTTTTTCACTTTCATCAGCACGATATTATTGATAACGACACGGCCTGCTTAGAAGCAAACGCCCACGATCACGCACACGCTCATGATCACGCGCATCCTCCTCGTGACGCGGGATGGCTTGGTTTGTTTTTGGGCCTGAGCATTCACACCATCTTGGACGGCGTCGCGCTGGGTGCGATTCTCAGAGTTGAAGTGACGTCGCTTGTCTTGCCTGGGTTTGCAGTCTTCGTTGCAATTTTACTGCACAAACCGCTCGATTCTTTGTCGATCGAGACGATGATGCGTCTGGATGGCTGGAGTGAGAGACATCGCGCAATCACCAACGCGATTTTTGCCGCGCTGTGTCCCATTGCGGCAATTGCATTTTACCTGGGCTTTAACGGCCCCATTGCGAATGTACTGCCCGCGGCGTTGGCTTTTTCAGCAGGCGCGTTTATGTGCATCGCGCTCGCCGATATTTTACCCGAAGTCCAGTTTCACAGTCACGATCGCGTCAAGTTGACAGTAAGCTTTGCGCTGGGGCTCGCCATTGCTTTAGCGCTGGGGCTACTTGAGCCGCACTACCACCAATAATGCGGGCAATTAGTTTCCGCCTAACTGAATAGCCTCACGCTTAGCGGCCGCTGCGTCGTATTTTGGCGCTGTCCAACCTTCGAGCTGCTCGGTGACGAGCGTTGAAATGACGTCTATGTGGTCTGTTGTCGCATTTAAGCAGGCGATGTATTCGTAGCGCTCGCCACCGGCCTCTAAGAAGTAGTCACGGTTTTCCATGCCAATCTCTTCAATGGTCTCAAGACAATCGGCTGAGAACCCAGGGCAGATAATTTGCAGTGATTTTACACCTTGGTCTGGAAGACTTTGCAGCGTCTCATCGGTATAGGGTTTTAGCCACTCGTCTCGACCAAAACGAGACTGGAACGTTGACAGGTAGTCGTTTTCACCAAGCTCCAGCTCAGCCGCAACCAAGCGCGATGTTTTTAGGCATTGGCAGTGGTACGGGTCGCCCTCGAGCAAATAACGCTTTGGCATGCCGTGGTAAGACAAAATGAGTTTATCCGCACGACCGTGCGTGTGCCAGTGTTGCTGCACACTCTGCGCGATCGCTTTTATATACGCCGGATGATCGTGATACGAACTGACGAACCGAAGGTCAGGGACCCAGCGCTGACGCTGTAACTCAGTCGATAAAGCATCGAACGTCGAGGCGGTCGTCGGCCCGCCAAACTGTGGGTAGAGTGGCAGTACAACCAATTGTTGAACGCCTTCCCCAAGGAGTGCTTGAACTTGCGACTCGATCGACGGTTGACCGTATCGCATCGCGCCTTTGACAATGACGTGCTCGCCTAGGCGGGCCGTGAGTGTGTCATGCACCCCTGCGACTTGATCTTCTAAGTGGTAAAGCAGTGGCGAACCACGCTCTGTCCAGACTTCTGCGTAGGCCTCAGCCGATTTTTTGGGGCGCGTAGTCAAAATAAACGCGTGAAGGATCATCCACCACAGTAGGCGCGGGACTTCGACGACCCGCGGGTCCCAAAGGAACTGCTTGAGATAGGGGCGAAGCGCCTTCGCCGTCGGCGCCTCGGGTGTTCCGAGGTTCGTCAGCAGTACGCCTATCTTGGGTTTTGTTCCGTGGTCGTAGTTCGACGCACCAATAAATCTCATACCGGGTCCTGTGGTGAAGCACTGAGTGATAACAGCCAGTGTATTTTGCTATAAACACTACGCAGACTCTGTATCCTCGGATGCTATTCTAGCGCGTAATTCGATTTGACTCGCCCCTTGTCGCCGCCTATAACTTCCGGGACAAAAAAAATAGTTCTGGGAAGCACAATGAGCCTCACATTCGACTCTGCACGAATACCTAATCCTCATTTGACCGAGGATCACTTAGCGTGGCGTGACGCGCTCAGGCGTTTTATTGATAAAGCGGTGATGCCTTATGCCGACGAGTGGGACGAGGCGGGCCACATTCCTATCGAGCTTTGGCCTAAGGCGGCTGAGGTTGGTCTCTTGGGCGCCGGTTATCCGGAGCAATACGGCGGTATGGAGACCGACAGCTGGCACAACTGGATTATTAATGAAGAGCTATCGCGCGTCGGTGTGGGTGGCTTATCGGCGTCGCTGATGGTTCACGGTATTGGGCTGCCACCGGTTATTAATTGGGGAACCGAGGAAATGAAGTCCGAAATAGCGCCACCAGTGCTGCGTGGCGAGTCATGGATTTCACTGGGTATTACCGAACCTGGTGGTGGCTCAGATGTCGCGAGCTTGAAGACAACGGCTGTTCGCGACGGTGACCATTACATTGTCAATGGCTCCAAAACGTACATCACCGGGGGGATGCGAGCGAATTATGTCTCTACGGCAGTTCGAACCGGTGGTGAGGGTGCAACCGGTGTTTCGATGTTGCTTATCCCCACCAATGCTGAGGGTTTTTCACGAACGGCGCTTGATAAAAAGATGGGCTGGTGGGCGTCCGATACAGCGACGTTATACTTTGACAACGTGCGTGTGCCTGTTTCGAACCTTATTGGACAAGAGAACCAAGGCTTTAAGGTCATTATGACCAACTTCAATGCAGAGCGCATGGGCATGGCGGCTTCCATGGAAGCCTTCGGCCGCGTGTGCATGGAAGAGGCGGTTGCTTGGGCGACAGAGCGTCAGACGTTTGGTAAACGATTGGCTGATCACCAGGTGATTCGTCACAAAATTGCTATGATGAAACAAAAGCTTAATGCCACGCAGGCCTATATTCGTATTTGTTACGAGGCCATTGAGGCGGGGGAGGCGAATGCCGGAGACATTGCTTTGCTCAAAGTTCAATCGAGTGAGGTGATGGAATTCTGTGCACGCGAAGCGATGCAAATCCTGGGAGGCATGGGGTACATGCGAGGCAATCGTGTTGAACGCATTTACCGAGAGGTCAGAGTCAACGCGATTGGCGGCGGCTCTGAAGAGATTATGAGAGATTTGGCGAGCAGACAGTACGGGCTCTAAGAGACATACGAGGTAAACGAAATGACAGCAACCGAGACCAGCCTAAGAAATTTCCAATCCGACGTCGATCAGTGGATGGCGGAGAATGTGCCAAAAAATCCAGGCTTTCTTCTGCCTTTGACGTTTCTGGAAGTGGGAACCGAGCAGCAGCTCGACTTCCT
>ENA-OREB01000038-OREB01000038.1-marine-metagenome-genome-assembly--contig:-NODE-38-length-68833-cov-4.527663_pt1 | contig 68833 bp, 64 predicted proteins | sample MGYA00248625_ERZ508552 | MGnify/ENA primary metagenome ERZ508552 (study PRJEB26219, sample SAMN06267888) | marine metagenome | isolation source: Monterey Bay, California, USA | place: USA:Monterey Bay...
ACAACAAGGACAGAACCCAAACGACGCAAATTCAGCATTATTATTACATCCGATTTTTTTTTCCGTTACGCGAGCTTGTATTGGCTGGATTAATCATGAAATCTATTCATCACGATGCGCGACAATTCCGATTTTCAGTCCTTAAAAATCCGACAAATACGATACCCTTGAGTCGTGACGAAAGATCTAAGACGAAAGACGAAAGACGAAAACGTTACGGTGAAGACCAGCACCGTGAAAACCAACGTCACTTTTGGTCACAAGTGACGGGCTATCGATTCGCTTGTTTTGCCTGATTGGAATGATCGCATCCGAATAGCGGGGAACAAGATCGACTACTACGGACAGAAAAGGCAAAGAACCCCCTCAGAACGTTACGAAAGTGCCCCCAAAATAAAAACCCACTATCCCTGACTTGAAAGCGTTATTAACAGGTCAACAAATCCCAAGGGGATGAGAACGATGACAAGCACGATCAACGGTTTGGCCACGGCCCTTAAAAAGATGGCCCATTTTGTGGGCGGCTTGTGCAACCAATGTTCGATCGGAGAGTCTTTGTAATAAAACACCCGAACTTTGTAGCCCACCGGATACTTTTTCCTCAGCTTTTCGAGAATCTCGTCCGTGCTCATTAGAAATCCATACTCGGAAAATCCTGGGACACCAAAGCCACCGAAGTAATCGATGCCCCTTACTGCGTAGCCGTAGGACACCAAAAAAGATTTAGACTCGCCCGCAGGCATACAATCGACGCGACTCACCCGTCCCTCCGCGAAGTGACTGCCAAACGTTGCGCCGAGGCGCTGGTTATATCGATTGATACTCACCCAGATAAAGATGAGAACAGCCACAGCTTCCAACAGCAAAATCACATCAGTGAATAAAGAGACTCCCTCCCCTTCGAGCAACTCAAAGGTGCTGGTCAAAAGCACCGCGACGCCTTGATCGGCACGCTCTTCGTCTAATTCCAGACGCCTATTCGTTGTGTCCGGAACGTACTGACCCACTTGCTCTGCAAGCGCCTTCTCATGAATAGATTGAGGCCGGCAATTACTGAGCACGCGTGATCGTAGGAAATCACCCTCGGCAATCGCCTTCTCTTGCTCGGCAAGAATCTCGTCGGTGGTCGCAGGGCAACCAACGGCAAGGGTCGGCCCTGAGAGCCAAAAGAGGAGACAAAGAAAAAGCGCGTGAAGCAAGCGAGGTCTAGACACGGTCAGTCCGGTTCATGTTGATTCACTAGGTGTGCTCGATGTCGCGGAACACCCATCGAGTGTTCGCTACTTTTCACCGCTTTGCTACGATTTTCGTAATCAAGGTATCAAAAGCGAGTTTTCAGAGGGGGTTAAACAAAAAGCGTCGAAGGCAATCTGTGTCACTCACACATCTGGCAAGAAAATAGACACGGAGAAAAGTGGCCCGCCCGGAGAGATTCGAACTCCCGACACCCAGGTTCGAAGCCTGGTGCTCTATCCAGCTGAGCTACGGGCGGAGTGGCCGTCGTTGCCGACAGGGCGCGAAGTCTATCACGGCTTTTACGTGGTCGCATTAGCGTATTCCACTATACTTAATGATAGACTCGCCGCCGCTTTACGGGGCAGTTCCAATTGGGGGTTACACATGAACACAGACCGCGCTTTTGTGTCGGCGACGCTAATGGCCGACGAGAACAGATCGGTTATAGAAACGCGCTTGAGCACGTTACTCGAGCACTCGCTCACACCGATGGAGCCGGGACAGGCCAAAACCTATATGGAACACACCGCCGTCCGAATGGCCGAAGAGGCCGGCGCAGGCGTTACTATGTTCCAGATGGTGGAAATAAAAAATGCCAACTCGGCCTATCTAATCCGCGTCGCCGTACTCACCAACGGGAGTGCCATCGGTCTTGATCTGATGGATCTGGAAAACGGACAGTACTTCATCCCGGAGACCTGCCCGATCATCCCACTTGAAATCCCCACAATAAATTGACTGCGACGACAGAACGCACACTTAAACGCGACATCACTACCTTTGTAACGTTAACCGGGCTCCTCGCCTTTATGGCAGTGGCGACCGACCTGTACCTACCTGCAATACCAGCGATGACCCAAGAACTCGGCGGCTCCATCTCCGACGGCCAACTGACGCTCAGTATTTTCATGTTAGGAGTAGCCTGCGGGCAGTTGGTTTTTGGCCCGCTGTCGGACCACTACGGGCGGCTGCCGGTAGTCCGCGCAGGTGCGGTGGGTTTCATCGTATTTTCGTTGATCAGCGCCTTCGCCTGGTCAATCGAGTACGTGTGGACCGCCCGCTTGTTTCACGGTGCCGTGGCCGCAAGCGGACCCGTGATTGCCAGAGCAATGATCCGCGACCGCTACGAGGGTGATCGCGCAGCGCAAATTATGGCTCTGACCAGCGCGTCAATGGCCTTGCTGCCCCTCATCGCGCCAACGCTGGGTGCGATTATTCTCGTCGAATTTGGTTGGCGAGCCACCTTCGTTGTCCTTGCCTTGTACGCAGTCGCCTGTCTTTTAGGGCTCAGCACCTTCGAGGAAACCGCTCCGGCGAAGGTCAGCGGAGCACCGGCTCAAGCGCTAACATTGAGCATTGTCTTCAGCTCCTTTGGGGCATGCCTAAAGCACCCGCGGTTTATCGGCTATCAACTCGCAGGAACATTCTCCTTTTGCGGTCTGTTTGTGTATTTGTCGACCGTCTCGTTCTTCTTGAGCGATGTTTTCAATGTCCCCACAAAGTACTTTGGCCTCGCCTTCGCCGTATCCGTCACCGGTTTTCTCGTCGGGAGTCTCACGAGCTCACGTTTGGTGCTGACCTTGGGGCAAGATAAGACCATGATTGTCGGCACAGTGGTCTGCACCTTGAGTACCGGCATCGCACTGTTTGTAACAAGTCGCTTCGAATCCGCGCATCTCCTGCTCGCAGGGCTCTCGACTGGATTCTTCTTCGGTGTTGGTCTTGTTTCAGCGAACGCCTCCATGGGTGCTGTCTCCCTGTTCGCAGAAAAAGCGGGGGCTGCGTCTGCGGTTTATGGCTCCGTGCACTCGCTCAGCTCTGCGCTGATCGGGGCAATCGCGGGCCTGACCTATAGCGGTCGGATGCTAGAACCCATTGTGCTCATGTTTCTGTGTGCGACAGGCTCTCTTCTGGGCAGCTTCATTGTTTCTAAAACGACCCCAAACGCTGCTCGCTGACGCAAAAAGTAAACCTCAAAGGGTATTTGGCTGACGTCAGTCGATTGGTACTCTAGCGCACTTGTTACAGGGGGACACCGGCATGCATCAATTCACTAAAGACATGGAAGTACTTCAACAAGCCATTGTTCGCTATAGCGTCGAGCGCGTACGAATGGACCCCCCTGAGCTTGATGCGCCATTAACGCATGAGCAGCTCACCGCCATGACCGGTCAAACCATTACAGACCATGGGCTGGGCGGACTCGAGGCGCTTCGCTTATTCACTGATGTACTCGCACCCGCCTGCATCTCATCGGACCACCCAAAGTTTTTAGCATTCGTCCCTTCTGCTCCGACTGAAGCCTCGACACTTTTCGACCTCATTGTGGGCGCTTCGAGCATTTGCGGAAGCACGTGGCTTGAGAGCGCGGGGGCGACATTCGCTGAAAATCAGGCCCTGCGCTGGGTTGCTGACCTTGCCGGTTTCGGTGAAAAGGCCGGCGGTGCGTTTGTCAGCGGCGGAACCGCCGGAAACCTTTCCGCATTGGTTGCAGCACGCCATCAGTGGCGCCGCACCCACTCAGAAGCAGGAGGCCTGCGAGGGCTCGTAATCTCATCAAAAGGTGCGCATGCGTCGATCAAACAAGCGACCTATGTCATGGACGTGGAGCTGCTTGAAGTAGGTCATGAACGACTCACAGGTGTTGACGTCAGGGCTGCAATCGACGGTTTGTCAGCCAATGATCGAGCACGACTATTTGCCGTTGCCTGCACCGCCGGAACGACTAATGTGGGTATCGTTGATGACATGCAAGGCATTGGCGAGGTCTGCAAAGAGCAGGACCTGTGGATGCACGTGGACGGTGCTTACGGTGGCGCAGGTCTTGCGGCGCCGAGCGTTAGAGCTCAATTTGACGGAATTGAGCTGGCCGACAGTTTTATCGTCGACCCCCACAAGTGGCTGTTTGCACCCTTTGACTGCTGCGCATTGGTCTACCAAGATCCAAGTATTGCCCGCGAGGCTCATCAACAACAAGGCGCCTACCTTGAAGTGATCTATGACGGTATTTGGAATGCGGCTGACTACGCCCACCATCTGTCGAGAAGAGCGCGGGGACTGCCACTATGGTTTAGCCTTGCCACGCACGGTACGCAAGCCTACGCCGACGCCGTTGAGCAGACGCTCATCGTCGCGCAAGAGGCGGCCAAACGCATTGAGCAGCATCCAAATCTTGAGTTGGTGACCGATCAGCAGCTCTCGATTTGCGTATTTCGCCGAAAGGGGTGGACACTTGCAGACTACAACCAATGGAGCGAAGGTCAGCTAGAGGACGGGCTTTCGTTTGTGACGCCTACAAAACACAAGGGTGAAACCGTTCTTCGATTTTGTATTGTCAATCCCAGAACAACGGTTGACCATATTGAGGAGATCCTCGCGAGCCTGTAGCGTGAACGCATGTCTGAACACTTAATCGGTAGTCAAACCAACCAGCGCTGGGAGCAGATCCTTCGCTATCGGTACATCGAGATCATTGCCCTGTGGGAGGGAAAGCTAACCACCCGTCAGCTCTGTGAAACGTTTGGCATTGGAAGACAACAAGCCAACAAAGACCTCAGTAGCTACCGGCGTGCGCTCACTCAGGGTGACCTAATCTACGACCCAACCGCAAAACACTATCTGCCCTCCTCCGATTTCAAACCTATTTTGACCCAAGGACTGGCCTCAGAGTATTTACAACTGGCCGCTCAACAAAGCGACGTTCAGCGCATTTTGGGACACCTACCGGTGGCAGCGGCGAATGTCGAGATTGTCACCGCGCCGTCGCGTGAACTGCCGCCCAGTTTATTGCGACCCATCATTCAAGCGATAACCGACTGTCGTCGCATCGACGTTGATTATGTCTCACTCAATAACCCAGATCGCGAAGGTCGAATCGTCGTCCCCCACACGTTAGTGTGGACGGGCTATCGCTGGCATGTGCGCGCCTGGTGCGAAAAAAATCAAGATTTCCGCGATTTTGTGCTGAGCCGCTTTCGCGGTGAGGCAGACCTCATGGACAGCAGTGAACGTAAAGCGTCCGAAGATAACGACTGGCAACAGCTCGTGACACTTCAAGTCGAACCCGATCCGCGACTGCGAGCAGACCAACGCGAGGTCATCGCACACGACTACAACATGGACAACGGACGACTGTCGCTGACCACACGGGCGAAGCTCGCACCGTACTTGCTGCAGCTCCTCAACGTTAATACCGGCCCACTGCTTGACGATCCACGCGCGCAACAACTGGTCTTAGGTAATCAGGAATCCCTCCAACACTGGCTCATGTAAACGAATAACGCGTTATCCACACACAATGTGTGACTCATTTCTCGCTTTAGCAATCAATGGGCTTGGTCTCGCACTTAACCTTGTTATGATGGCAACGGGAATGGGAGCCGCAGTAACGTTATGAACGCATTTGAGCACATTAAGACACAAGACACGCAAAGCGTTGCAGAGCGCCGCAGTCGCATGCCACCGATTCCAGACGACTTCCACCAACTTATTACTCACGAACAAAGAATCGCACTGAACCAGAAACAACAGTTTGGTTGGTTCGTAAAGTTCGTCAGACGCCCACTGTTTCAGCCCATCGAAGTCGTGCTGTCCAACCCCGACGGCAGCGAGTTTTTGATGCTCGAGAACGAAGGCACGACACGGCCCTTCTTTAATGTCAGAACGGACGACTTGAGATAATCGCGAACGCGTAATACCTCAACGGGCCCGTCGTCGTCGCACTGAGGGTGTTCGCATAGACGACTTTGGCATACGCGGCGATTTACCCGTCTGAAGATACCGATGAATCGTTTCTTGAGACCGCACCAGTGTTGCGCGCCCTGAAGACTTGACCATCTCGTTCCCCTGTTTTGCGTCGATCACCCTCGCCTTACTGTTGTCGTTCCATTGTTGATCGAGCACGTCTTGAAGCAGCGTTTGCGCGGCCTCGTCGGTGACAGGACAAATAACTTCCACTCGAGAATCAATGTTTCGCGTCATTAAGTCAGCAGAGCCAATGAAGTATTTCGGTACGCCCCGGTTGTGCGCCACGTAGACTCGCGGGTGCTCAAGGTAACGGTCGACAATACTGATCGCTTGAATGTTTTCAGAAATACCACTGACCCCTGGTAGGAGTGAGCACATCCCACGGATGACTAACCGAATTTCAACACCCGCCTGACTCGCCTCGTACAGCTTGAGCGTCAGCTGTTTATCGACCAAATTGTTGCACTTGAAAAACAGTTGCGCTCGAAACCCTTCCCGAGCATTTTTAATTTCACCATCAATCAGCGCCATGATCCCAGTACGTGACGTGTGCGGTGACACAAGGAGCTGCTTGTAATCTGGACGACGGTAGTTGTATTTCAAAAAATCAAACACTTGGTTGACGTCTTCACAAATCACCGGGTCTGACGTGAGCAGTGTAAAGTCCGTGTAAAGGCGGGCGGTTTTTTCGTTGAAGTTACCTGTACCAATATGACTGTAACGAACCAGTTTTCCCTGCTCCATTCGGTCAATAAGAAACAGCTTGCTGTGCACCTTTAAACCTGGAATTCCAAAAATAACCTCAATACCCGCCTCGGTGAGGCGTTCCGACCAGGCAATGTTGGCCTGCTCGTCAAACCGAGCGGCAAGCTCGACCACCACACGTACGCGCTTTCCGTTGTATTGCGCATTAATCAGCGCGTCGACAATTTGCGAGTTACTGGCCACGCGATACAGACAAATCTTGATGGCGGTGACTGACGGATCGATGGCTGCAGTTTTCAATACATCCACAACGTAATCAAACGGGTGATACGGGTAATAGAGCAAGTAATCCTTTTCCCGCAACGCAGTGAAGATGTTGTCAACCGCATCAAGCTCCGGAATACGAATGGGGGTCTGCGGCTTAAACTCTAAGTACTTGGGCCCCGCATTGGGGAAGCCAATATAGTCTTTCGAGTTGTGGTACCGACCACCCGGAATGAGACTGTCATACCGACCAAACCCCAGCCTTTTGCGAAGGTGCTCAAGTAGCGGCTCTGGCATGGTCGCGTCGTAAACAAAGCGAACGGCATCGGCTTTACGCCGTTGACGCAGGCTTGACGCCATTTTCTCAATGAGACTCTCGTTAATAGAGGCCTCAATCTCCAGTTCTGCATCACGCGAAAATTTAAAGCAGTACGCGTCTGCCGACTGAATATCGAACACACCTCGAAATGCCCTAGGCAGGCAGGCACGTATGACGTCGTCAAGTAAAATATAGACTTTACCCTGCGGATCTTTGCCCTTGGGAATAGCCACAAACCGACCAAACACATCGGAGGGGACTTCCATCACCGCGTACTGATCACCGGCTGCGGTTTTTAAATCCACGGCGAGATATAATGATTCGTCGGCCAATGCGGGAATGGCCAGTTCGTCACTGAGCAAAATGGGTTCGAGTGCCGGGAGCACCTGCGCTGCGAAATATTCCTCGACAAACGCCAATTGATTTCGATTTAAAGCGCTCTCGTCAACGATGTAGATGTGTCTTTTTTCCAGAGCCGTCATCACGTGCGTTTGAATCGTATCGAACTGTCGCTGTAAATCACTGACCTGTTGCTGAATCGTTTCTAAAAGTTCTTTGGCACGCTGTCGCTTGCCGCCCGAGGAGACAACAATTAAGCGTCTTATTTCGGCGACGCGGACACGAAAAAACTCATCGAGGTTGCTCGAAAAAATCCCCAAGTATCGAAGGCGCTGAATAATGGGCACATTCTCATCGGCTGCTTCTTGCAGAACACGCGCATTAAAAGACAGCCAGCTGAGCTCGCGAGGCATAAACAGCCGTTCGTCAAGATCCGCCAATCTTCCATCAATCGGGTTATTCATCGAATGCTCCAAAGGACCAGCACTGCAAAACGCGTCACCTATCCGTCCCTACAAGCCTATCACTGCCCTGCAATAAATTGACGGACTAAAGCGGCAGTTTCAGCGGGTTTTTCCAAAGGCAAAAGGTGCCCCGCTTCAAGTGCATGAAAGTCCACGCGCGCGATCGTCTTCAAACGATCAGTGACGCTGGGCGTTATGACGTAAGAACGGGTCCCCCCGACCACGTGAAGAGGCACTTTGAGCTTCTCGATTTTCCGCCATAGGTTCGGGGGCGAACGATAGACACAAGCCTCCCAAGCGCCCGAATAACGCAGCGATACCCCCTCGTTTGAAGCGGTGTGGGCCGCGAGCACAAAATCCATTAGTTCTTTGTCGGCAATGGCCGAAAACGCCCGCTTCGTGCGGTAGAAGGAGAACGCAGCATCGTGGTTTTCGAAATGATGTGGCCGCCCCAAAGCGCCTTTAATCATTTTTGGCTTGTTTGGCCAGAGCCTAAACGCCAGTTTAGAAAAGGTCAGAAACGGCGCGTTAATGGTCACCGGGTCGAGCGCCACAATACCTTTTACTAACTCGGGCGCCTTACTTGCGATCAATACGCTAATCGCGCCGCCCATCGAGTGACCCACCAGCCAAACCGGACCGCGGGCCTCACGCCGAAGCGTCTCAATTGCATCTGACGCGTAAACGTTCCAATCCATGAACTTTGGCGCCTTCGCTTGCCACAGCGGACGGTGTTCGAGCGTGTCAATACGTCCGACGTCTCGAATATCAGTCAAAAAAGAGTCATACGTCGCGGGTGGAAACCCGTTCGCATGCAGAAAAACAATCGCTTCACCGCGGTCCGATGAATCACTAAAAACCGACAAAGACTGCACTTTATTACTCCAAGACAAACGCCAACCCAGTGGCTATGATCCGGTATGGCGACTCCGACAATAATTTGCTCACTCAGGAACCCTGCGAGGTGTATCGGCTCATGCCCACGACCCCCCGACTGTGCTTAATTGTACTCCTTCCCGTCGTATTAGGACTTTGCGTGCAAGCCCGAGCAGCTTCCTCTGAGACTTTCGATACGGTCATTTCGGGCGGTCGGGTCATGGATCCAGAGACCCAGCGCGATGAAATTGCTCATGTCGGAATTAAACACGGGAAAATTGCGCGCATCAGCGTCACGCCGCTAATCGGAAAACTCGAAATCGACGCCTCGGGCATGGTCGTGGCGCCCGGATTTATCGATATTCACTCGCACACGCCTACTCGACTGGGCGAGCACCTGAACGTGCTCGACGGCATCACCACGCAACTCGACTTGGAGGCGGGATCCTACCCGCCCACAGAGTACGGCTACCAGTTCGCGGGCGGCGCGCAACTCAATTACGGCTCATCGGTCGGTCACTTCGCCATTCGCGGTCGAGTCATGGATGGCTCAGACCAAAGCTATTTCTTTTCTAAACGCGGTTTCATGTCTTTGTCGGGCCGTATGTGGCGAGATCAGGCAACAGTGGCGCAAATAGCTGAAATGGAGCAGTACTTAGAGCACGGCCTTGCCATGGGCGGGCTGGGTATCGGCGTCTTGCTCGACTACATGACGGACGCCGTTAGCGAGGCAGAACTCAGCATGATCTTCAAGACCGCCGCCGCCTACGACAAGCCCGTCTTTATTCACGTGCGTCGCGGAATGCCTGGCGACTCAACCGGTCTCGATGACGTCATTGCACTGGCCGAGGCGCATGGCACCGCCACGCTCATTTGCCACATTACGCATTCTGCGATGGGTGGAATCGGACGCTGGCTCGCCAAGATCGACGCCGCCAATCAGCGCGGCGCCCGAATAACGACCGAGACACTGTCCTATTTGGCGGGCGGCACGTCGATTGCCGCAGACGTATTTGTTAACCGCGACTGGCGTGCGATTTTCGACATTGATTACGAGGACGTTCAATGGGTTCCAACCGGGGAGTGGCTGGATGAAGAGCGCTTCTTGCGTTATCAACGGGACTTCCCAGCCAGCTCAGTTAACCACCACTACGTCAAGGAGGAGTGGCTACTCGAGGCATTAGCCTGGCCAGGAATGATGGTGTCGACCGATGCCCTCCCCGCCTTCGATGTCGAGGTCAAGACTAATCCTAATATTGCCGGCACCTTCGCGCATTTTTTAGGCCGATACGTCAGAGACCTTCAGGTGATGACATTGATGGAGGGGCTTCGGCGCATCACGCTGCTCCCCGCTCAATGGCTCGCCCTAGCCTCCAAGGACTTCAATACCAAGGGCCGGGTTCAGGAAGGTGCCGATGCGGACCTGGTCATCTTCAGCGCTGCCCGCATTGCAGCGAAAGCCGAGTACGGCAACCCTTACCAGCCCTCAGACGGGATTGCTCATGTTTTAGTGGCCGGACGATTGGTCGTTCAAAATGGTCATCAAGTCGAAGGGCGCTACCCGGGAAAGCATTTAATCACCCCGCTCTCACCCTAGACGCCTGTGGGGCGCCTGACGCGTTTATTGGCCGACTTTTATTTGCGCGAGCTTAAGCGGCATCACTCTGTACAGCGCCCGGATTGGGGCTGACAGCGACGGTGCTGGAGCTCTAGACAGTCTCAGCCGCGAGACAAGAGATCCATGAGTCGTGTTTGTGCGTCTTCGCCACCATCAGAGCTTGGAAAATTCTTTGTCGAGATCGTAGCGACTTGAGGTCATGTATCGTTCCATCGCTGCCACCTTGCGCTCTGCTTCGCGCACACGATCGCGAGCCTTGCTCATGCGCGTCGTTGGCGGCTCAGAATAGCGAAATGCGGTGCGCCGACGGTACTCATGACGATCCTCGTCATAGTCCCGAATCACGTCCTCCTCGAAGGCATCATCATCCCATCGAGATGAACGCTTGCTGATGAGAATCCACGCTGCGACATAGAACCAAAATGCGGCAGCGCCTGTGAATAAAAAAAGTGCAAAGACAGACAAGCGTGTCACCCAGGTCGGTACATCCCAGTAGTCTGCAAGACCTGCACACACGCCGCCAAGCCAGCTGTCTGACGGGTGTCGATACAAACCGATACCCCAGCCATTTTTGCGGCCTTGATCAAAGTCTCTGTAACGATTACGGCTGCGTCTACTCATGATTAGCTTTCCTTGTCATTGCGCCAGTTGGGATGATCGGCATCCAAAATAGCTTCTAAATTGTTAATGCGATCGGACATGCGATCGACCGATTCGAGCATCTCTTCTAACGCATGACGGTCATCGTCGCTCAGTGCTCGACTCGATTTATTGAGGCTGCGGTAATGCAGCGTAATCCAGACCGGTGCGACTACGGTGAGTAGCAAGATCATGGGGACAAACATAAATTCTAAAAAGCTCACAAAACTCTCCAACTAGAGCATTAAAGTGGTTTGACTTAGTTCGCAGTCGGTTCAGAGTCAACAACGGACTGTGCAGGCCACACCGCAGCTAAATAAAGCCCAAGCCCCAGTGCCTCGGCGATGATGGCCACCGACACTAAAAGGGCATGACCACTAAACATACCAGCAATTCCCACACCGATTGCGGTGATTGTTAAAATGATGCCCCACCGCCGCAACACACCGGTCGGTCGAGCGAACCCCAGAGGCCTACTGATTTCGTCAACGCCTTGGATTTCGCCGGAGATTCGGGACATTTGAACAAGCGAATCGAGCCGCTTTACTAGGGCTTTTTGTCGTGTAATGTAGACAATGAGCAGGAGCAGCAAGGCGGTCAGACAGTAGATATAGGGCGTACCAATCGCCAAAACCCCTTCCATGTTTTCACCCTTTCCCTGCCGACGCTCTGGTCGGACCTGTGTCCCAAGCTCGTGTTGACGCTTTGTCAATCTCACTGTTCATTGTGAAGTCGATGACGTCGCTTCCTCAGTTTTCATAGTCTGTCTCAGCGCCTCTAACTCATCGTTTAGCGCATCATCTGACGCTAGGGCGTCAATCTCGGCGGCAAGACCTGTCTTCTCGCGACCGAGCGCCATCGCGTCCAACTCACCCTCCAAACCGTCAACACGTCGCTCAAAGCGCTCAAACTTATCAAACGCATCATCAAGGCTATTGAGGTGAAGCTGACGTTGCGTTTTCGCTCGGTTTTTTATCGAGTCGGCTCGCATCAGTATGGCCTTACGCTTGGCTCTCGCGTCATCCAACTTCGTTTGTAAGAGCCCAACCTCTTCGTGCAATTGCTCTACGTGACTCTCGGCCTGCGTTAACTCAGAAGACAACGCGATCGCATCGGCCTCAACTAATCGCTTTTCGTGCAATGCCGCTCGCGCGAGATCGTCGCGATCTTTGGACAGCGCCAGTTTGGCTTTTGCAGCCCAAACATTCGACTGCTCCTCAAGACCACGCAGCCTCCGCTCTTGGGTCTTTTTGTCGGCCAGAATTCGAGCCGACGCCGAGCGAACCTCCACCAACGTGTCTTCCATTTCTTGAATGATCAGCCGAATCATCTTTTCAGGATCCTCTGCGCTGTCACACATCGCGTTGAGGTTTGAATTAACAATGTCCGACAGTCTTGAAAAAATACCCATGGTCCCATTCCTATTAATGCCATTTAGTTCATCCCTGACTTAGCGAGCGGTGCACCAAAATTAAAAAAGGGTTTGAAAACAGAGACTTAGGGCGGAGCTTAAGCAAATTCAATTCATTCAATTGCCTTTATAGGTTTTTATTACCTTATTAATAGGGTAAATTTTACCGTAATAGAGTATTTTTAACCCTCATAAGGTTTCTCATGGATTCGATGCAACCCGTCATTGGTGAAAGCCCGCTGCTTAATGAGGCCTTAGATCACCTGTCCAGTCTGGCCACTATTGACCGACCCGTACTCGTGACTGGCGAGCGCGGAACGGGCAAAGAGATTGCGGCCAGTCGCTTGCACTTTCTGTCGTCACGCTGGCAAGCGCCCTTCATAAAACTGAACTGCGCCTCACTGCCTGAGTCGCTGTTAGACAGCGAACTATTCGGGTATGAGCCCGGTGCGTTTACGGGCGCACGCAAAAGTCACGCCGGACGATTCGAACGCGCCCATAACGGGACACTCTTCCTGGATGAGGTGGGTACCATGCCCACTGCCTTGCAAGAAAAATTATTACGTGTCATTGAATACGGTGAGCTTGAGCGCATTGGGGGCAACGAAACACTCTCTGTTGACGTTCGTATTGTCGCCGCAACGAACGCGAACCTTCCAGAGCTGGCAAGCCGCGGAGCGTTTAGATGGGACCTCTTAGACCGGCTGACGTTCGATGTTGTCACGATGCCTGCTCTACGCAGTCGGGGGAGTGATTTACAACTGCTCGCCGAACACTTTGCGATGAAATTTGCGGCAGAATCAGGTTGGAACCACTTTCCTGGATTTACCACCGAAGCGCTTCAGCATCTCTTTGAGCATGCCTGGCCCGGCAACGTGAGAGAACTTAAAAATGTGATCGAACGCTCGTTACATCGGCAAGGCGACGACAGCGAACCGCTTGCCAGGCTCATTATTGACCCCTTTAACGACCACGCGCCCTCCAGCGCACTACCAGGGGCAGCGCCTGAGCCCGAAACTGCCCGCGCGTCGAGCGACGTGAGCATTCCAAATGACCTGCGTGCGGCACTTGATCTACAGGAAAGGCAATGGCTTCGTCTCGCACTCGAACAGACCGGACACCGTCAAAAACAGGCCGCAGAGCGTCTTGGGCTGAGTTACGACCAAATTCGAGGGCTTATGAAAAAACACGGACTCCGAACAAGGGGTACGCGAGACTAGCGACGAAGCAGCTCTTGGTACGCCTGGTAGTTACCTTCAACCATGGCCTCAATCGAGAACTCGTTGCACGCGAGCAACCTGCCGCCCTTTCCTAACTGATCTCGCAGCTCGCGATCAGACAACAGCTGCTCAAGCTGAGCCTTGAGCGCTGCACTATCCCCCACCTCAAACGTCAATCCATTGCTGCCGTCTCTCACAATTTCTGGAATACCGCCCGCCTTCGCAGCGATCACCGGTACCGAGCTGGCCGAGGCTTGTAAGAGCGCCACGCCAAGCCCCTCACGCTCAGCCGGATGCACAATGGCATAGAGATTTGGAAGTACCCGCCTCAAATCATCGCGAAACCCCACCATCTGAACCCGCCCACCAAACTCCACACCCGCAACACGCGCTTCAAGTGCCTCACTCAAGGGCCCTTGTCCAAAAATAAGGACGTTGAGTCTTGGGAACCGCGTGAGAAGATCCGGCAGGACGTCCAGCAGATAGCGGTGGCCTTTTCGCGGAATCAGTTGCGCAATAACGCCGAGCGTCATCTCATCGGACGGCAATTTAAACTCGCCCTGAAACCAGTCGTTATCAGCTGGATAATCATAAAACGTCGCATCAACCGCGCTGCGTACTGAAATTACTTTTTCAGCGGGTACGCCGCACGAGCGCAACACGTGGCCGATTGCCTCAGAAATGACGATCACCTTGTCGTACAGCCGGTACTTAAGAGGCACACTCCACCGCGGCTCTCGGTTGTCGACCCGTCGCGATAAAATACACGGTACGCCCGTCCACGACGCGGCGATTCCGCCGAAAACATCGGCACCGCGACGACTGTGTATGTGAATCAGATCGGGCTTTTCTTCTCTGATGATTTTCGTGAGACGGCTCACCAGTCGGAGATCCAGGTCCCCTTTCATTGTGAGCGTTCTCACACGAACGGTGTCTGCGGCAGCGCCCGCTATTTCCGATCCGTTGGGACAAACGAGGACGTTCTGCACACCACGCAGCGCCAACCCTCGGGTGAGCCAGACGACTTGCTGTGCGCCACCGTAGAGGTAACGCCCCGCCTCAATATGAAGTATTTTCACGGTGGCTATAAACCCAACTAAACCAGCAAATTCTCTCGCTTGGCAAAATCCAAGGTGGCGTCTACGGCGATCGTGAGCTTGTCGATAAGCTCGTCAACATGCTCTCGCTGGAGTATCAGTGGCGGACACAGGGCCACTCGATTACCGCCAAGCGGTCGAATAATGAGCCCCGCAGCTTCGGCCGCTTTGGCACAATAGGCCCCAACGGTCATGCCCTCAAAAGGCTGTCCCGTGCTCTTATTGGCCACAAGTTCTAGCGCCGCAATCATCCCCTTCCCGGAGACTTCACCCACTAAAGGATGATCCACAAAGCGAGACAGGCACTGCTGCAAATAGTCACCCACACTCGCGGCATGATCAAACACCTGATCACGCTGGTAAATCTCCAGCACCTTGTGCGCAACAGCGCAGCCCAACGGGTGGCCACTGTACGTATAACCGTGACCAAAGACGCCCATATCAGACGCCGCACTCTCGACGGCTTCAGCAAAGTCTCCGCTAATAACAGCCGCGCTGACGGGCACATAAGCCGAGCTCAGCGCCTTAGCAAACACCATCATCTCAGGCTGCATTCCCATTGCATTAGCGCCGAAATCCTTACCCAGGCGGCCAAATCCACAAATAACCTCGTCATCCCACAAGGCGATACCGTACTTGTCCAAGACCGCTTGAATCGCCGCGTAATAACCCGGCGGCGGGATCAGCACACCGCCGGCACCGGACACTGGTTCGGCGATCATTGCCGCAATAGTCTCGGGCCCCGCTTCCAGGATTTGTGCCTCCAACTCCTGAGCACGTCGCGACACAAAATCGGCCTCGCTTTCGCCAGGCGCTGCTGAACGATAGAAATGGGGTGAGCCTGCTCGAATCACACCGAGCGCGTCGAACGGCAACTGAAAGTGGTTATGGTTCGCAGGCAGGCCGGTCAACGAGGCGGAAGCCACCGTGACACCGTGGTAGCCCTTGTCGCGGGCAATGATTTTGGTGCGCTCTGGCTGACCCATTGCTGTCGCCCGGTACCTAATGAGCTTCACCAAAGTGTCGTTGGCGTCCGAACCACTGTTACCCAGAAATACACGCGCATTTTTTAACGGCACCATGGACGCAAGCTTGTCCGCCAGCATCATCGCACTGTCATGCGTCTTGCCACCAAACATGTGGCTGAAACTGAGCTCGCGCATTTGTCGCGTCGCCACCTCAATAATTTCTTCGTTCCCGTAACCTAAAGAGGTGCACCACAGACCCGCCATACCCTCCAGGTAACGCTTGCCCGCGCGATCGAAAATATAAGGCCCTTCTGCGCGCGCAACCACCATTTGTTCCGCTGCCGATGGGTTGGTTGTCGGGTATAACATGGATGTCATGGCGATCCCCCTAGCTTATTAATCAGTCACTCAATGACGATAATTCTCGCGCACTTTGTCATCAACAAAATAGTACACGGTGGGGTTGGTTTTGTCCTTGGAGATCAAGCCAAACTGAGGCCACAGTATTGGGTGAGGCGCGGGGTAGCGTCAGCTAACGCCTCTATTAACGTGCCTTATTGCGCGTTTTACCGCAACGCTCGCAACGTTGGCGCACGACACACTCTCCACGCAGCAGCGCGAGGCTGTCAGGCTTTTCTTGGCGCCACCGATGTCGCCCACGAAGGCACGAGGCGGGCACGTTAGAGCCGCTCAACACGAGGGCCTGCACTATTGATGAAGTGTCTTTGCAACCGCACTGCGCCAAAGCGCTCGTCGATGTTGACGCGCCTCGTCGGGCAACGTCACCGAAAACTCCCTGTCTGAACGCCAGACCTGCGAAACATCACTGAGACTCGCCCATACGCCCTCACCAAGACCGGCAAGGAAGCAGGCACCGGCGACCGTTGTCTCAATAACTTCAGGTCGCATGATTGGACGATCCAAATAATCAGCTTGCAGCTGCATGAGCAGATTGTTGATCGCGGCACCACCGTCGACACGTAATGACGTCATCGCGCGACCAATATCCGCCTCCATGGCCACCAAAATATCGACATTCTGTAACGCCATTGCGTCCAAGGTGGCTCGCGCAATTTCACCTCTACCGGATCCTCGCGTGAGTCCAGTGAGTGTGCCACGCGCGTCGGGCGCCCAGTAAGGCGCTCCCAACCCCGTTAAGGCCGGCACAAATTCGACACCACCGGCGTCCTCGACGCTGGCAGCGAGTGCTTCGATGTCCGCCGCATGGTCAATAATACCAAGCTGATCACGCAGCCACTGCACCGCGGCCCCGCAGACAAATGCACCGCCTTCGAGCGCATACACAGGTGACTGACCCTCTAACTGCCAAGCAAGCGTGCTGAGCAAACCGCTACCAGAGCGTACCGGCGAACCCCCTGCGTTCATGAGAATAAACGACCCCGTTCCAAACGTGCATTTGGCGTCGCCAGGCGAAAAACAAGCCTGTCCAAATAGCGCCGACTGCTGATCACCGGCGACACCTGAGACAGGAAGACCATCCGGCAGGCCCGGGACAGCCTCAGTGACGGCGAGTCGACCACTCGAAGGACAAATTTCAGGAAGAATCTCACGCGGCACGCCAAAAATAGACAGCAACTCATCGTCCCAATCCAGCGTATTAAGGGCCATTAGGGAAGTACGCGATGCGTTCGAAACGTCGGTCTTGTGAACTTTGCCATTGCTTAAACGCCACATCAAATACGCGTCGATTGTCCCGGCACGAAGTCTCCCCTGTGCCAGTAATTGCTGCGCGTTGGGGGCGTTATCTAAAAGCCATTTGAACTTTGTTGCCGAAAAATAGGGATCAAGGACCAACCCACTCCGCTCTCGAATGAACGCCTCATGGCCGGCGACCTTCAGGTCCTCACACGCACCCGTGGTCCGTCGGCACTGCCAAACGATGGCGTTGTGCAGAGACTCTCCCGTCTGGGAGTCCCACAGGACCGCCGTCTCGCGCTGATTAGTAATGCCAATGGCCGCCACGTCGCTCGGCTTATATGCGCCATCGGCAAAGATCGCCCCTATGCCCTTGAGAATCGACTGCCAAATACTGTCGGTATTGTGCTCAACCCAGCCTGGCTCGGGAAAAATCTGAGGAAACTCATGGTTCACAGAGGCCACGAGGTGGCCTCTTGTGTCCATAAGTGCGATCGTAGAGCCGGTGGTGCCCTGATCAATGGCTAAAATAACATCAGTCACACCACACCCTCCAGGATCACTCAGTGCGTTAGTTTACGCCGCCGAGTAGCCTTCGATAGCCTTGATCTCCAGGTAATCAGTAAACCCGTGAGAACCCCACTCGCGCCCGTTGCCTGACTGCTTGTAGCCACCGAAAGGAATATCGGCACCACCACTTGCACCGTTAATGTGGATGTTACCTGCGCGGATCTTTGCAGCCACGAGCCGCGCATGATCCATGTCGCCACTTTGAACATAACCGGCAAGACCATAGGGCGTATCGTTGGCGATACGAATGGCCTCCTCCTCACTGTCGTAGGGGATCATTGTCAACACAGGACCAAAAATCTCCTCACGTGAAATAACCATGTCGTTATTCGCTTCAGAGAACACGGTTGGCCGCACGTAGTGCCCCGTCTCTACGCCGTCCGGAAGCCCGGTGCCGCCGCAAACCAGCTTCGCACCTTCGTCAATGCCTTGCTGTATCAGCCCTTGAATTTTATCCCACTGCACTTTGGAGACGACGGGTCCCATGTTGGTGTCCTGACTGGCCGTATCACCCACGACGATGGACTCAGAGACTGCGGCCGCAATTTGCTCAGCCTCGGCCAAGCGATCACGCGGAACCAACATCCGAGACGGTGCGTTACATGACTGCCCGGTGTTGTTGTACATGTGTAATACGCCACGTGTTACAGCCGCTTCGAGATCGGCGTCATTCAAGATGATATTCGGAGACTTCCCGCCCAGTTCTTGCGTCACGCGCTTCACGGTCGGTGCCGCGTTCTGTGCCACCAAAGACCCCGCCCGAGTCGATCCCGTAAACGACATCATATCGACGTCAGGATGCTTGGATAATGCGGTCCCGACACCTGGACCGTCGCCATTGACCATGTTGAAAACGCCTGCAGGAACACCGGCTTCGTGCATGATTTCAGCAAAAATATACGACGACAGTGGCGCGACTTCGCTCGGCTTCAGTACCATTGTGCAACCGACAGCAAGCGCCGGTGCGACTTTACACGTCACCTGATTCATCGGCCAATTCCACGGTGTAATCAAACCGCACACGCCAATCGGCTCTTTTACCACTCGGTGTGCGCCCAGATCCTCGGAGAATGCAAAGTTGCGGAGAATCTTTGCCGCCTCAGTGATGTGCGCAAGCCCAGCATACGCCTGGGCCGTCGATGCCAAAGAGATGGGCGCACCCATTTCTTCTCGAATAGCCTCGGCAATGTCACCAATGCGAGCAACGTAGCATTCAGCAATTTTATCCAGTAACGCCGCGCGCTCCTCTACCGAGGTCTGGCTAAACGTTTCAAAGGCTGCCTTGGCCGCGGCCACTGCGGTGTCGACATCGGCCTCGTTGCCAATCGAAATTGTGGCACACGACTCCAGTATCGCGGGGTTTTCAACCGCGAGTGTGTTGGTGGTCTCAGGCTCAACCCAAGCACCATTGATATAAAACTTAGTGTAATCACGCATTATTGTTCTCCAGTCTTAAAACGATTTTGACGTTACTCCGTATTCACAGCTGAACTCTACTTCAGAACACGGCTCGGATGCATCCCATCGACATAACCCATAAATGGTGTGTGAATTGAATAACCCAGCAACTCTTGGGTTCTCTTGGGCAACGAGCGCGCACGCTCAGCAGGAACCGCCAGCAACATATTTTCTAGCTGCCGCGCCCATCCTGCACAGTACTGGGGAGTGACAATGAGACGATCAGCCTCACTCCTGTTGGCACCACCGCGGTGCCACACATCGCTTCTCATGATCATAATAGACCCCGCAGGCATTGCGGTGTGTACTGAATCGCGCACGCACAGACTGTCTTCGCCTACCATCTCAGTCTGTGTGAAGTGTTCGTCTTGCAGCGCCCCCTGCAGCTCAACATCTGCCCAACGGTGACTGTAGGGTAGTACTTCCGTTGCACCGTTCAACACAGTCGTCTCATCGAGCACCCAAAACACGGAAATACCGAAAATACCGTGCGGGTGCGGGACGCCAATGTGCGCGTCATCGGTGTGCCAAGGCTGGACCGATTCTCCAGGATGAAGATTGATTGATAGACAGGCGGAGAGCAGACAGCTCTGCCCTAAAAAGTGCTCGGCAAAGGCCAGCGCCAGCGGGTGCTCAACCATCGCAGCGAACCTTTCTGACTTGGCAAGCAGTGCGTAAAGCCTGTGACTACTGGTCCCCTCAAACACGTTGCGACCGCGAGGCGACTGCGCCATGTGATGCTCAAGCTCATCGCGGTACTGCCGACAATCCTCGGGTGACATTACGTTTTCAATAATCACGTAGCCACGGTCATGGACCGCATTGAGCGAGGACACAAAGGCCGACCCTGACAGCCAGGGTGATGCCATTGATGCATGCGTCGTGGTTGGCTCAGCCTCGTACATGACCGACATTCTCCTGTCTCCAGTTGGTACCACGTCCAGCTTTGATTCATACTTAGGACAAACGAACATACTGAGGCTTCTAGCGTGAATCAAGCAGTGGATTTAGACGAACTGACACTCTTTCGTGATATGGCGCGACGCGCCTTCGAAAAAGAAATTTCACCGTTCTACGAAGAGTGGGAAAACAATCACATGGTGCCGCGTGAGCTGTGGAACACGCTCGGGCAGGCGGGGCTGCTCTGCCCGGACGTTGATGAGGCCTATGGCGGCGCGGGAACTGTCCCGCACGTGACGCTGGCAATGATCGAGGAGCTCTCGCGTATGGGCTTTGGCGGATTTGCCTCAGGTTATGGCATTCACTCCAACATTATTGCGCCCTATTTGAGCCGCCATGGCACCGAAACGCAGAAGACTCATTGGTTACCGCGCATGGTGACGGGTGAGGTAGTTGGCGCACTCGCGATGACGGAGCCCGGTGCTGGCTCAAACGTTCAGGGCATTCGAACCAGCGCAGTGCGTGACGGCGACGAATGGGTTTTGAATGGCTCAAAAATCTTCATCACCAATGGAATACACGCCGACCTAGTCATCGTCGCGGCGATTACTGATCCCGGGAAAGGGGCGAAAGGAACTTCACTGTTTTTAGTCGATGCACACGCACCCGGCTTTGAAAAGTCCAAGAAGATCGAGAAAATTGGTCAACACACATCGGACACAGCGCTTTTGTTTTTTACCGATGTTCGACTGCCAGCGGATGCATTACTGGGCGAGGTGAATAAAGGGTTTGCCATCCTGATGGATGAGCTGCCGCGAGAACGATTGGGCATTGCCGCACAGGCGGTCGCCGCGTCTGAGGGGGCACTGGACATCACGATCGCGTACGTCAAAGAACGCGAGGCCTTTGGCAAAAAGGTCGGACAGTTCCAAAACACTCGCTTTAAGCTTGCAGACGTCAAAACCCAAGTAGCTGTCAATCGCGCCTTTTACGAGCAATGTGCCAACAAATACGCGACCGACGAGCTCAGCACTGAGGAAGCCGCAATGCTCAAGCTTGCCAGTTGCGAAATGCAGTGCGATGTGGCGGATCAATGTCTTCAACTTTTCGGCGGCTATGGCTACACCACCGAGTACCCAATTTCCCGCTTTTACGTCGACGCACGAATTCAAACCATTTACGGCGGCACTTCAGAGATTATGCGAGAGCTGGTTGCCCGTTCGATCTTAGGCCGTGAATAAGCGTGATTAAGGTGACTTTCATGACACTCCTTCGAATAAGCCGGCTCGTTTTGCCGGCTTTTTTTGCACTGTTCGCTTCAACCCTTACGGCCTCCGACGAATCACTCGACGCGGTCATTGCCAATCACTGGGACTGGGTGCTCGAACAGTACCCAGAGTACCGCCGCGAGTACGGCGATATGTCAGGAAACCAGAGCTGGACCGACTTGAGCATTGAGGCACTTGAACAGAGAAATACCGCAACAGCGGCGTTTCGCGCTGACCTTAACCGAATAGACACCTCAACTCTGAGTCCCTCTGCGCAGCTAAATCAACGAATGCTGGCCACCACACTCGACGAGGATCTTGAGTCTTTCGAAAGTGGTCTCCACCTGATTGCGCTGAACATGCGCAGCGGTCCGCAACATCGATACACCATGGTCGACCGACTTCCGATGAGCAGTGAGCGCGACTACCTTGACTGGCTTGCACGCCTCGAGAAGCTTCCTGAGCAACTTAAGCAGTATCAAGCGCTCCTCGAGTCAGGGGTGCGGACAGAGCGGACTCAAGCTCGAATTATTATTGAGCGCATTCCTAATCAGCTCGATGCGTTGATCGTCGACGACCCTGAAGACAGCCCCTTCTGGGGTGTTTTCGAGAACATGCCCAAGGCCATTGAGAGTGCCACTGCTCAGACGCTTAAGAATAAGGCCCGCTCGGTGATTAGCGGGTCGCTGACGCCGGCTTACGCAGAGTTCAAGGCTTTTATCGAAGAACGCTATTTGCCAAATTCACGTGAACAACCTGGCATTGGGTCACTCCCCGGCGGCAAGGCGATCTACGCCATGTTGGCACGACACTTCACGACCACCGACCTGACCCCTGAGCAAATTCATAATATTGGCCTTCGCGAAGTTGCGCGTATTCGCGGCGAAATGCAGGACGTGATTGACGAGGTTGAGTTTGAGGGTGACCTCAGCGAATTCAACGACTTCCTGCGCACTGATCCTCAATTTTATTACGAGACACCGGAGGCGCTGTTAGAGGGCTATCAAGCGGTATCCAAACGCTTGGATCCGGAACTGGTGAAACTGTTCGGAAAACTCCCACGCATGCCGTACGGGGTGCGTCCCATTGCTCCGGAGCTGGCACCCGATACGACAACAGCCTTTTACATGCGCCCCGCATTAGACGGCAGTCGACCCGGTTGGTACTACGTTAATTTGCACCGCCCCGAAGTGCGCCCCAAATATGAAATGGAGGTCTTGTCGGTGCACGAGAGCGTCCCCGGACACCACCTGCAAATTGCCCTTGCGCAAGAAATAGAGGGTTTGCCTGAGTTTCGTCGTAACAGCAGTGTCACCGCATTCATCGAGGGCTGGGGGCTTTACTCCGAACGACTGGGATACGACATGGGACTCTACACAGATCCCTACTCGCGTTACGGCCAGCTCATTTATGACATGTGGCGAGCCGTTCGACTCGTGGTCGATACGGGCATTCACTACTTCGGTTGGTCCCGCCAAGACGCGATCGATTACTTTAAGAACAACGCGGCCAAAACAGAATCCGACATCATTAACGAAATTGACCGCTATATTGGTTGGCCCGGCCAAGCCCTCGCCTACAAAATTGGTCAGTTAAAAATGCTGGAGTTGCGCGCTCAAGCGGAGACTGAACTGGGCGATCGATTTGACATCAGAGCCTTTCACGACGAACTTTTGGGCGCCGGCGCTATTCCACTCGACGCCCTAGAAGCACGCATGAATCTATGGATTACGGCTGAAAAAGGGCGTCTCTAGCCTACACTGCAGCGGGAAGGTAAAGCCTTCCCTCAGCAAATAAGACACACCGGCCTGACAGCACAACGCGGTCGCCTTTGAGCTGGCAGTCGAGCTCACCACCGCGTTCTGACAACTGCAGCGCGGTCATCTCAGTCACACCCAGCCGGTCGCCCCAAAACGGCGACAACTGGCAATGTGCAGACCCCGTGACTGGGTCCTCATTAACACCCATCTGAGGTATGAAAAAGCGCGACACAAAATGAGTCGTTGACCCCCGAGCAGTCACACTCACCCCAAGATCTGTGGCCGCAGTGAGCGCTTCAAAGTTTGGACTGCAGGCACTGACAATGGCTTCGTTTTCGACTTCACACACCATTTGCCAAGCCTTTTCTTGTGGTCGATAGGCCCCCAAAATATTGACACCCAGCGCACGTTCAAGCGCGTCGGAAACAGGGACTTTGACCATGAACACCGCGGGAAAATCGATACTGAACGTCGTGCCAGAGCGACTTACCCAAAGCTGACCACTGGCTGTTTCAAAACACAATCGATCGCTCTGCCACGCCCCAGAATGACAAAGCGCAAAGGCCGAGGCCAATGTGGCATGACCGCACAGTGGCACTTCGTTAACGGGCGTAAACCAGCGCAGGCGATAATGATCCGGACCCAGTTGCTCGAGAAATGAGGTCTCGCTCAGATTGTGCTGCGCGGCAATAGCCTGCATTAACTGATCGCTCAGCGGAACCTCTAAAGGAACCACTGCCGCAGGGTTACCACCGAAGGGTTTGTCGGTAAATGCATTGACCGTATAGACGCTAAGGCTTTGATTGTCGGGCATACAGACCTCTCACCAGGCTCCGCGACACCTCGCTGTGTCGCGACGCTATTTTAGCAGCTTCAAGCACTCCGCCAACGTACCAACCATCTGCTCCATGTGCTTCTTTTCCATCACGAAGTGTGGTGCCATTTGAATCGTGTCGCCGCCATAGCGGACCAGCACGCCCCGCTCCCACATGGCCATGGCCACCTCGTAGGGTCGTCTTAAGGGCTCATCACCTCGCGCCGCCAGCGTAATAGCGCCGGCAAACCCGTAGTTACGAACGTCAGATACGTGGGGCTTGTCGCTCAGTTGATCATGCAGTAGCGCCTCGAAAAACGGGGCGTCGGCCGCAACGCGCTGGGGAAGTTTCTCATCGACCAATATGTCGAGTGCGGCCAGTCCTGCCGCGCAGGCGACCGGGTGTGCCGAGTAGGTGTAACCGTGGGCAAATTCAAGGACGTAATCAGGCCCACCGTTGGCCATGAAGGTGTCATGGATCTCAGAAGAGGCAATGACAGCCCCCATGGGGACCGCGCCATTCGTCAGTTGCTTGGCGACATTCAAAATATCGGGCACGACACCAAAGGCGTCGGCCCCTGTCATTGCACCGCAGCGACCAAAGCCGGTGATGACCTCGTCAAAAATGAGCAGCACGTCATGTTGATCGCAAAGCGCCCGCAACCGTTGCAAATAACCCACAGGTGGCGGTAACACCCCTGCAGAGCCGCCCATGGGCTCAACAATCACCGCTGCAATCGTCTCTGCACCATAGCGCTCGACAAACAGCTCTAATTCATCTGCCAGGTACGCGCCCTGCTCGGGCATTCCTCGCGTAAACGCGTTCTGGGGCAGCACGGTGTGAGACAGATGATCAGTCTCCAGTACCTCACCAAAAAGTTTTTTATTGGCTGGAATACCGCCCACAGCAACACCACCAAAGTTCACGCCGTGGTAGCCTTTTTGCCGCCCTATAAAGCGCGTTTTTTGTCGCGCTCCTTTGAGCTGCCAATACGCACGCGCCATTTTTAATGACGTATCGGCCGATTCTGAACCCGAGTTCGTGTAGAACACGTGGTCAAGCCCCTCAGGCATCAAACCGGCAATTTTGGTCGCCAACTCAAACGCCTTAGGGTGTCCGAACTGAAAGGGAGGGCAAAAGTCCAACTGCTCCATTTGGCACCGCACCGCTTCGGTAATTTCAGGCCGTGCATGACCCAATCCAGACGTCCAAAGTCCGGAATGCCCGTCCAGCACTTGACGCCCATCCCCGTCGGTAAACCAAACCCCTTGGGCGGCCTCGATCATACGGGGATCTTTTTTAAACTGTCGATTGCCGGTGTACGGCATCCAGTAGGCGTCAAGGTTTAAGGTCATTGCCATCTCATTCCTGTAAATCGATCGTTTTTCAGCACGCGATTGATAGCCGTTTTTGTCGCGCAGCAACCCGTGGGGTAACAGGGTCGCATCAGAACGCAAAAACCTGCAATACTCCTTATGCAATCTACCCGTTCGTACACGCCGTACTGTATCCAACACGGCGCCTGTGCGTCACGCGCTCAATTACCTATTGTTAGGAGTACGTTTTATGAGAATCACGAGTCGCAACGCTGTTATGGCAGCGTCGTTATCGATCGTCATCGCGCTACCAGCCATCGCTCACATAGAGCGTACTGAGCCGCTTCAATCACTCAGACAATCGTTCTTCGCCATCGTCGGAATGACATTTGGTCCCATGGGGGACATGGTAAAAGGAAAAATCGAGTGGGACAGTGCGACATTCGCTGCATGGGCTGACGAGCTCGCTGCGGTATCTCAGGTCAGTGTCGAGCGCGGATTTGCGCCAGGCACTGACAAGGGGAAAACGCGAGCTAAACCTGCAATTTGGGAAAATCCAGAAGACTTTGCCGAAAAGCTTGCAAACTTTAGGCGCGAAGCGGCCGCACTTGCTGTTGCGGCCAACTCTGGCGACAAGTCAGCTGCGATCGCTCAGTTCAAGCAAACGGGCGGAACCTGCAAAGCCTGCCATGACAACTACAAGAGCCGTGGTTACCTTTACTAACAAGGACTCGCCCTTGTAGGCGCCGCAATACCGTGCAAGGCGCCCAGCGCGCCTCCGCATCGGTAAGCGTCAGTAATAACTGGGCGCGTCGGGGGCCCACCACACGAAAGCACTCAGCACGATCGCGGTAATCACCGCAATGAAAACGGCTCGCGTGACATGCACGGGAGCCTCCTTCCCCACTCGTCCAGCAAACGAACCTCGCCACATCGTCTGAATCAGCGGACGTTTGATTCGCCACTGGTACCACGCTATAGCCGCTAAATGCAGCACCACGAGCACCTGAAGAACCCCCCAGTTGGTGTCATGCCACTCGGACGCTACGTCGATCAAAACACCGTCAAAGGCATAGGCCAAGGGACCATCAAACGCGACATCGTCGACCGAAAAAAGCCCAGAAACGCCCTGCACCAAGACAACAAGTAATAACGCAACCGTCGATAACGCACCAAGCGGATTGTGCCCCACCACGTCATCACCCTGAGTGATATAGCGAGCAATGTTCCTTGGACCGACGACAAAGTTTGAAAACCGACTGTGATAGCTCCCAACAACCCCCCAGATGAGGCGCGTCACCACCAGCGTAATGAGCACGTAGCCCACGTAATTGTGGATTTGCATGCGCCCAGTTTCACCGCTCCACCACATAAGACCCACCCCAACAGGAAAGGCCCAGTGGATCAGCCGCGTGGGCGCATCCCAAACGGGGTTTGAACGGATCACTTCGCCATAACATCCAGCAGTGCACTGACCGACGCTTCAACGCCCAAGGTCACTGAACCCTCAGGCTCAATTTTAAAAATTGGAGAGTGGTGCGAGGGAATGGGGGCACCACCATTTGCCGCGGCTTCAAAGTCCTGCAGGGGCGTACCGCCAACGGCAAAGTACAAACTTGGAATGTAGGGATTCGTCGTGAAAAAACCAAAATCCTCTGCGCCCATCCCCATTCTTTCTCCCTGATAGAAAACGTCTGCGCCAAAATACTCACGCCAGCCACCGCGAATTTCGCGCGTAAATGCCGCGTCGTTAATCGTCGGAGGAACAGCCTCGCCCTCGTTCACCCTCACTTGAGGCAACATGTCGTCGGGCAAGCCCGCGACTTTGCCCATATTGATGGCGACCCGCTTAATACCATCGAGCAATATTTGTCGATCCTCAGGGCTTTCGCTGCGCACCGTCAGCTGTAACTTCGCCTCATCGGAAATAATATTGTGCTTGGTGCCGCTGTGAAACGACCCCACGGTAATGACGCCGGGCCGGCGCGGTGCAAGACTGCGACTGACCACAGTTTGCAAACCCATGACGATCTGAGAACCAAGAACAATGGGATCAATTCCCGTATGCGGACTCGCACCATGTGCCCCCACGCCTTTGATCACAATATCGACCGTATCCGCACCAGAATACGCCGACGTTTCAGGAGCCGATAAAAATCCGGTGGGTAATGCGCTGGTCACGTGAAAGGCCATGGCGAAATCGGGCTGTCCAAAACGCTCCCATACGCCGTCTTCCATCATCACGCGGGCACCTGCAATTCGCTCCTCGGCGGGCTGCCCCAACAGCATCAGTGTTCCGGACCACTGGTCTTGTCGCTCAGCCATTAACTTAGCGGTGCCGACCAAACTCGTAATATGTACGTCGTGACCACAGGCGTGCATGACAAAGACATCGTTACCGTCCCAGTCCTTCTGCCTCGCCGTCGAGGCGTAGGGCAGTCCCGATTTTTCTTTTACCGGCAACCCATCCATGTCGGCTCGGAACATCACCATCGGGCCTGGACCGTTTTCTAACAGGGCAATCAATCCCGTACCACCAACGCCTCTGTGCACACTGTATCCCAGCGCCTCAAGCTCATCACCAAGCCGCTTGGCGGTTTTATCTTCCTTAAACGACAGCTCCGGGTTTTGGTGGAAGTGAATAAATAGATCCTTGAGCTGGCTGTCGTAAAGGCGCTGCACATCGTCTGACAGCGATGCCGCACCGGCGAATCCTGCGCTCAAAAAAAGTGCGCCAGCAAGAACAAAAGAAATGAGGGGCTTGAGGTTTTTCATCGAAGACTTATCCTGCGTGTTGATTAAGGGTCTTGTGCATCCTGCACTAAATTAAACATCCATTCACCACCCGAGTAAGCTATGAATTTGAATATTGCGCTGTTGAGCTTCATTCTTACTTTTTGCATCAGTCCCAGTTGGGCAGAGGTCACCCCCACATTGAACAGCGACGCGATTAAGGCCACCTTCGGCAGCTATGGTGTAACTATTCTGAATCAGACCGAGTCGACGCGGATCGCCAATTTGTACAGCAGTCAGAGCGGCAGAGAAGTTTGCCGGACACTGGCGGTGACTGAGTTCGTATTGCCAATGGACCCTGAACTGGGCGTTGAGCACGAAAAAATTCGCTCAGGCGGCAGTATTGGCGCCACGCTCAGAGACGCAGGCTTCAGCATCAACAAAAAGCTGTTAATTAAGACGGAAACAGTGGCGGGACCTGCGTTCAGTCACCTATCAAACCAAACCGTCGAACCCGGAACGCCACTCGTCACCCGAGTGTATGCCTTGTTCGCGCAAACCAGCGAGCGAGCGATCCCCTACGCGATCATCGCCGAGGCCTACCACCCCGCGCATCAACCGCCGACTCATGAAGAGGTTTCAGATGCACCGGCACTCACAGCCGCTGCAGATCGAGCGCTATCAGAACTGCGCACTGCCCTTGATCTTAGCCTTATGAAAAACCCAGCTGCATAACGAAGGTTAAGGGAATACCAAACTGCTGCGCCCTTTGCGCCGCAGCAGTGCGGTCATCACCCGCCAGCGTGGCCACCCACAAGTTAGCGGAGCGTGCGCCCGATCGACAGTAGGCCAGTGTTTTCACCTCTCCGCTCATGGCGTCCTCCATTGCAGCAAGATCATCGCCTGGGAACGACATGGCCGTCACAGGGTAACGAACAAGCGTTATGCCCGCGGCATCACAGGCCGCACCAATCGCGTCCATAGAAGGCTGATTCATCTCTTCGCCATCAGGTCGATTACAAATCAGCACTTGATAGCCCTGTCGCGCCAACTCGGCGACATCGCTCGGCTGAATTTGACCGGCGACGGCAAAGGTATCGGTAAGTTCGGCAACTGGGGTCACGCGTGGCTCCTTGAGATTACTGTGGGTCGATGATATCGAAATTATCGCGCAGCACCTGAATAATTTCTGCTCTTGGGTCATCCGAGGCATCAAGCTTTTCACCCATGATGCGCTCAGCCACGCCAACATACGTCTCTGAGACATCGAGCATCATCTGGGTCGGAAGCACTGTATTACGGGCAAACTCAAGGCGCTCCTCCATGCGATTTTTATTCAGTAACACGTCAGGGTCAGGTGCAAAATTCAAGAGCGCCTGTCTAAATCCTTCTTTACTGTTTTCAACAACGTCGCCTTTGGCAAAAGCGTCACCATCCCAAATACGTGACGAGTCCGGGGTGCCCACTTCATCCATGTAAATGAGCTCTTCTACACCGTCTCGATTTTGTGCGTAACCAAACTCGAATTTTGTATCCACAAATATTTGATTAACACCCGCAAGCGCGGTCTCGATTAACGAAAACCCAGACGCCAGCAAGCGTGCATAGTGCTCCACGTCCTCCTGCTCGCGAAACTTAAACGCCGCCCAATGGGTCTTGAGAATGGCCTGACTCACGTTCACGTCATCGACTTCGGGTACGCCCGGAATACCGGACATCACCCCTTTAGTCGACGGCGTCATGAGCAACGAATCCAAACGTTGATCGCGCACTAGGTCGTCAGGCAGGAGAACACCACAGAAACGCCTGTCGCCTTGCTCGTAGGCTCGCCACATGGAGCCGGTAATGTACTGACGGGCGATCGCCTCAATCATGATCGGTTTCGCGCGCTGCACAATCCAAACCAGAGGATGTGGCGTTTCCAAAATATGGCTGCGGGCCAGACCGGCTCGTTTAAAGGCGTCAAACCAATGTCCAGAAATGGCGTTGAGCGCGGCGCCCTTGCCCGGAACACCATCAAGTCCGCCCTCTGCACGCCACATGCACTCAAAGGCGGATAGACGATCACTAATGACCATGACCGCAAGTTCCGCAGTCTCGGGAACGGGATACTGACGCTCTCGAATCAGTCGCCGATTGTCAGCCGCGCTGAGCCAGTAAACAGCCCGGACCTTCCCCGAGTGGACCGGCTCAAACGTTCGGATGGGAAGGTCATCATTAACGGCGAGAACGCGCACAGGCTGCCTGATTCATTCATTAGTAGAAAAACAAATTGTCCGACATATAGAAGTGTTTGACCAGCCGACGCAGGGCGCTATGCTTCGGTCTGAAAAAAATCCAAACAATTCCGTCAGCGACGTCATAAGGATCATCGCCATGTTGTTAAGGCACGCCCTACTTTTTCTTCCTCTAATGGTAACGAGTGCAGCGTTTGCCGCCGACACCGCGCAGACGCCCCTAGAAACGGTCATTGTTACGGCCACGCGTCAGGCGACCGATGGGGCGAGCCTTGGGCAAGCCTGGGTAAACCTGGATGCCGAGGCGGTCGACGCGGTCGATGCACAACACAGCAACCAACTCTTTAACCGAGTATCGGGTGCATGGGTCAGTCGAGGCAACGGTCAGGAGTCACTGATATCGCTGCGTTCACCCGTTTTAACCGGCGCCGGTGCCTGCGGTGCGTTTTTCACTGCAGAGGACGGCATCAACCTTAGAGCGCCTGGGTTCTGCAACGTCAATCAACTGTTTGACGCCAACCTTCTTCAGGCGGGCGGTGTGGAAGTCGTCAAGGGGCCGGCAAGTGCTGTCTACGGCTCCAATGCCATGCACGGTGTGGTGAATGTGCTGACGAAAAGTGCAGCACAGACCCTCCAATCGATTGGTTTTCAAGTTGGCAGTCGTGACTTCGCGCGAACGCGACTGTCGCTCAAGAACGGCGGACTGGCATTCAATGCACACGGAACGTCCTACGGCGGCTATCAGGCCTCCTCCGGCTATGATCAACAAAAGGCAACGCTTCGGTTTGACGGTACCCAGGGTGACTGGTCAATAACCGGAGTCATCTCAGCGTCTAACCTAAACCAAGACACCGCTGGGTATATACAAGACGGCAAAGGCGCTTATAAAAGCGACGCTGCGCGACGTGTCAACCGAAACCCTGAGGCTTACAGAGACGCCAGTTCGATGCGTGCGCACCTCCGGCTCGAACGCGAACTGGGACAACACACGCTTCGCATTACCCCTTACCTGCGCAGTAATGACATGGAGTTCTTACAGCACTACCTCCCTTGGCAGTCGCGTGAGATGAACGAGCACAGTAGTGTGGGCGTGCAAGCGAGTCTGAGTGGAGATCGGAGTTGGGGGGGTTACGTGACCGGTATCGATGTTGATACCACTGACGGAAAACTCAAGGAAGATCAGGCAGAGGGCTTCAGCCCCAATCAGCCTGCGGGTATTCACTACGACTATCGCGTCGATGCTAAAAACGTTGCGGTCTTTGCACAGGTGGACATTAATCTGACTGACCGACTGTCCCTTCAGGCGGGTCTGAGGTCTGAGCGCACCGATTATGACTATGTAACAAAGGCCACGGCGGGTTCAGTCTGTGCGCCCGAAGCCAGTAACTGTCGCTTTTTCCGTCCAGATAACCGATCCGATGACTTCTCTGACCTCTCGTCAAATCTAGCATTGGTGTGGTCAGCGGGAGCCCACCACTACTACGTGAGAACCGCAATGGGCTTTAGAGCGCCTCAGGCCAACGAGTTGTATCGCCTACAATCGGGGCAGCGTGTCGCGGACATTGATTCTGAAGAGGCTCAGGCCGTCGACATTGGCTGGCGTTACAGCACGACAACATTTTCGAGCGACCTCTCGGTTTACACCATCAGCAAAGACAACGTCATTTTCCAAGATCGAAATCGTCAAAACGTGAGCGGTGCAAGTACGGCGCATCAAGGGATCGATATCGACCTGCAATGGTCACTGAGTGACAGTCTAAACGCAACGCTCAACGCCGCGATTGCTGACCATAGCTACGACAGCGATATTACGTTGCTGGGAACCAGTGGTTCGATCAAGGGCAACACAATTGACACAGCACCGCGACACTTTGGTAGCGCTCGACTCACAAAATCGCTCTCGCTCTATGACCGTCCAGCGACAATCGAAGTTGAGGCCACATGGGTGGATAAGTACTATCTCGACCCCAATAATCAACACGAATACCCGGGGCACGAGCTCGTCAATCTTCGCGGAAGCTGGGATGCTGCAGATCGCCTAAGAGCTACATTAACGCTCACGAACCTCTTGGATACCGGTTACGCAGAACGTGCTGACTTCGGCTTTGGTAATTACCGCTACTTTGTGGGCGAACCGCGAAGCGCTGTTTTGGGCCTGTATTTCACGTTTTAGACACTGTGAGAGCGTGACATGAATCAGTACGGTCCGGCGGTTGTTTTGGGGTGTCTCATTGGCGCCGCGATAATACTCGATGACGTCATCACCCCGAGCGTACCAACCCGCCTTATGAGCATAGAGGCTCGTGACGTGAGCACCCTGCACACCGAGCCTCACGTCAAAATGTCGATTCAAAAAAATAAGGCGAGCGCCGCGGCTGCAAGCAAAGGCATTGAGATCATTGTTATCACTGACCAAGCCCCTGTGGGTGACGGCAGCCACGGTGCCGTCAACGTTGATGGCCTGACAACGGCACAGATCGCCGATGCGGTCAGAGCCATCGTCGACAAAGCCCGTGAGGACGCTACCCCGCTCTCTCCAGATGCGCTAAAGGCCGCCGTTATGGCCTCATTGAATCGCGTTGAGCCCAACAGCACCGTTGAGGTCAATATCGAAGTCGAACACGCGCCTCGTCCTTAGGAGAAGGATCGCAGGCCCACGGCGGTTCTCACTTTTTCAAGGAGGGCTTGGCTTTCGGGTCGCACTTTTGCTGCGCCCTCACGAAGGATTATCTCGAGCTCGGCTGGATTCGCCATGAGTCGGTCGTAGTCTGCTCGGGCCGGCCCGATTTCGTCATTGACACGTTCAAATAGCCGTTTCTTGGCATCGCCCCAACCTAGCCCTGCCTCAAAAGCGCTGCGCATTTCGAGTCGCTCAGCCTCGCTGGCAAACGCGCACCAAATTTGAAACACCGCCGATGTGTCAGGATCCTTGGGCTCGCCCGGCTCCAACACATTGGTTTTAATTTTGTTTATGGCCTTCTGAAGCTGCTTGGGTGTCCCAAACAGTGGAATCGTGTTGCCGTAGCTTTTACTCATCTTACGACCGTCGAGCCCTTGCAAGACAGCAACCTCGTCGTCGACCACTGCTTTGGGCAAGACAAAGGTCTCGCCATAGTGATGGTTAAAGCGCGCGGCGATATCTCGCGCCATTTCCACGTGCTGAATTTGGTCACGTCCCACGGGCACGTCGTTCGCATTAAAAATGAGAATGTCCGCCGCCATGAGAATTGGATAGGAAAAGAGGCCCATGGTAATCCCATAGTCAGGATCCTCACCCGCCTCTTCATTCGCCTGTACCGCACCCTTGTACGCGTGGGCTCTATTCATCAAGCCTTTGGCTGCGTTGCAGGTCAAGATCCAAGACAGTTCAGTAATCTCCGGGATATCCGACTGCCGATAAAAGTGCGTCGCACTGGGATCAAGACCGAGCGCTAGCCAGGTCGCGGCTATTTCACGACTGGACTGCGCCACCAGGTCGGGGTTCTGCGACTTAATGAGTGCGTGGTAATCGGCCATAAAAAGATACGCATCAACCTCGTGCTTCTTGGACGACTCGATCGCGGGGCGGATTGCACCCACGTAATTTCCAAGATGCGGCGTGCCGGTCGTTGTAATGCCCGTGAGGACACGATGCCTAGCCATATCTAAACTCCCAAGTCACGCGACACGATTGTAAAAAGCCGTCAACAGACCCACAAGCTTTACCGGATCTTCGACAGACGCCAGTTCTCGGATCGAGTGCATACCCAAGGTGGGCACACCGATATCGGTTGCCGGAATGCCCGTTAGGGTTGCCGTAATGGGTCCAATGGTACTTCCGCAACCCATGTCCGCTCTCACCACGAAGGCTTGCACATCAATCCCAGCTCGCTCCGCCATGAGGCGAACCCTCGCAGCTCCCTCACCCGAGGTCGCGTAACGCTGATTTCGATTAATCTTAATGACAGGACCGCTACCGAGCAGCGGCGCGTGCTGCTCGTCATGTTTGGTGGGATAGTTTGGGTGGACAGCGTGCGCGTTGTCGACCGACAGCATCCAACTTCGCTGACGAAGTGCCCGCCCTTCTGCCGCATCTGAAACAATCGCGTGCAACACATCATTCAGCATGGGGCCCTGCGCGCCCACCACTGACGCGCTGCCCACCTCTTCGTGATCATTAGCCACAAAGACGTTCCACTCGCGACGTTGAGTACTGTCAATAAGGGCCTGAAGTCCTGCGTAACAACTTAATAAGTTGTCCAGGCGGGCAGAGGCTATAAAGTCATTATTAAGACCGACGTAGCCTGGCGTCTGCGTGTCATAGAGCGAGAGCTCCCAATCAAGAACTTTACTCACCTTTAGATCGGGGTATTCAAGCGAGACCTGATCTGCGAGCAAGGCGTGAAGGTCAAAGTCTGGCTGCCCCGTCGCCAACGATACCAATGGCAACATGTCGGTCTGGGGATTCACCGAGCGCCCTTTATTCGCTTCTCGATCCAAGTGAATAGCCAGCGATGGAATGATCGCGATCGCGCGACGAAAATCGATCAACCGTGAGACAAGCTGTCCGTCTTTCGTCTCCAAAGAGACTTTTCCCGCCATGGATAAGTCGCGATCAAACCAAGGGTTGAGCAGTGCACCACCGTACACATCGACAGCCACAAGGTGGCAACCAAACCGACTCACCACAGGGTTTGGTTTAACCGACAGGTTTGGACTGTCCGTATGCGCGCCTACGAGCCTTAAGCCATCCTCGAATGTCTCGCCCACAGTAAACGCAATTAAACTCGAATCGTTGCGCACCATGAAGTGTTTCCCGCCCACCTTCAATGCGTCCGGACTTGAGTCACTCCATGGGGTAAAGCCCGCCGCCAGAAGACGCTGTGCCATCGCGCCCACCGCGTGGAATGGCGTTGTCGCCTCGGCAAGAAAAGCCAGTAGAGAGTCGTTTACGTTTTGTTTATTCATAAAAACACCACAATAGAAAACAGTCCAAGCGCCAGCGCAACGCGATAGACGACAAAAGGCATCATACCCACTCGCACCACCAAGCCTACAAAAAAGGCAATTGTCAGGTAGGCGCTGATAGCAGAAATAACCATCGCCAACGCCATCAATCCTAAATTACTGGCACTCACAAATGCGTCGGTTTGGCGAATCAGCATCAGAATCAAGGCCCCAAAGATGACGGGGATCGACAGCAAAAATGAGAAGCGCGCTGCGGTGGCAACGTTGTAACCCAGAAACATTGAGGCGGTGATGGTGATACCCGAACGTGAAGTTCCAGGAATGAGCGCAAGCGCCTGTGCCAGGCCAATCATCACCGCATGGTCGACTCGGGTAATGGGCTGCTCACCGTCACCCGCCAGACGATACCGATAGGAAAGACCGAGCAGTAGACCGAAAACAAGCGTCGTCGTTGCGATCACAGCGGTGCCGCGCAGGTAACCGTCAATGAAGTCTGAAAAGACCAAGCCAACAACCAGCGCGGGCAGTGTTGCAACCACTAAACATTGCGCTTCTTGACGCGACACGCCGACTGAGTCGCCGCGCCCCAGTACTCCGCCGACAAGGCCACTGAGCACCTGTCGGTAATAAAAGACCACCGCAGCTAGCGTTCCAGCGTGAACAGCAACGTCGAAGGCAAGACCTTGATCTGGCCACCCCAGCAATTGAGACGGCAAAATAAGATGTGCTGAGCTCGATACGGGTAAGAACTCCGTTAATCCCTGTATCAACGCGAGTAGCACGGCTTGCGCGTTATCCATCAGTCCACATTCCCTTGTTCCGAAAGTTTTTTCCAACCGATATTTTGCTGCACGTAGCGAGGCTCGAGCGCCTGAGCGGTAATCAGTCGCCCGGGGGCTGGGTTATCAATGTAGTGCAGCGCACACTGTGACGGCCGTGGCCTTGCGGTGCTGTCGGAGCCGCTATGCGCAAACGCCGCGTGGCAACGAATAACCGCTTCAGACGCGTCACCTGCAATAAAGACATCGTCTGCGACCCAGTCTGCTAACGCATCACCCGCCGGACTCTTGATCTCCTCTACCGGCGAAATAGCGGGGTCTGTCAGCAATTGGACGCCACCGGGCACCCTTTCCGACCAGGACCAATACACCTGACCAATTTGAGCATCAATGGTACTGAGAATCCGATCTCCGACCTTTGCCGGTGCCGACCTCGCCTGAGCCTCTAATGAACAAAATGGGTACACAGGCAGATCCAGCGACCAGCCCAGTCCTTGAGCAACCCCCACCGCAACTCGGATACCCGTGAACGAACCGGGCCCGACACCACAGGCAATCATCGACACCGCGGTTGATAACGCGCGACCCTCAAGTAATTCATCGATCATGCTGAGAATGTGTTGATTGTGCGCGCGCGGAAGATCGCGCTGGATTTCTTTAATCTCGCTGCCATTCACCAGCGCGACCGAGCAGAGGTTAGTCGCGGTATCGAGGGCTAAAATGGCGGGCGTTGTGTCTGATGGGCTCATGGCGCGCAATGATCGCATAATGAGCCAAAGGACGCAGTGGAAAGTGACGCCCTTTTAGGCCCCCGTGACGTGCAATGCGGCAAAACCGAGGTGAGCCACCACGACACCGAGCGTCAACCGGACTCTCAACGCGCGATACCAGGGTTCCAAATCGGAGATTCGCCCCTCATACCACGCCAGTGCGCCGTATCCAAACATCAAAAACACCGATGCCATCATCGCTTGTGCAGTCAAAATTGAAGCCACGCCAAACAGCACTAAACCGTTACTAATGACCAGGGTGCTCAGGGCTGATGCGCTCTGAACCCGCTGCTCTTGCCCCCATAGCGCACCGGCTAGAAAACAGAAAATGGCAAGCGAGTAAATGACGAAACCTTGTATTGAGAGTGAGCGCGGCCAATCCTCTAAGGTGGCGAAACCTAAACAAAACCCAAAAAACGGCAACAGTCCCGCATAACCTAACAGCTGCGTCATTAAGCGGCTGGACATTCAACCTGCTCCTCCGGATACCGAATAATCGTCAGTAAGATACCGCCGACCGGCACACCAAACTTTTTGAGCGAAGACTCATTGATCAACACGTTTTGGCTGACAAGATACATGCGGTCATCGACGGCGACATCGATGGTGCCGTCTGATAACTGAATCGTGAGGACGTAGTCTAAAAACATCGCATTACCTGCCACTTGAGCGGTACCCACACCCCGAACGTCGCCGGCGGTCGCTGCGTAGGAGCCATCGCTATTTTGGCTCAGTGTCCACACACGCGTTTGCAACTCTCCATCGTCAAACACAAACCGCTCGTCCAGCGTTCCAACCCCATCGCGCCAACAGGCTGTAATCTCAGCAACAAACGAGCGACTCGCAAAACCGGCGTAATTTTTGACGACACCGTGTGCCGTAAGTGCGCCTCGAAAAAACGTCTCCGGCTCAAAAGTAGGAGTACGCTTTTGGTACTCTTCCACGGAAACACCCGCACAGGCGTTCAAGAGCACCGTTAAGAACAAGACTGAGGTCAATCGCATACGCATCTCCAGACGACAGGCAAAAAAAACCCCGGCCAAAATGGCCGGGGAATCATAAAACCATCTGGGGGAAGATGGTTTGGAACCTAAGCAGGTGTCGTAATTACGACCCCATTTAAGGGGTGGATCACCGTTTAACGCTCGTGTTCGCAGAAACCAGGACAAAAGAAAGACAGGCCTAGGCGGCCCTTCCGCGTTACACGATCGGTCATCGCCAACTTCCCCCTCCTCCGCTATGCTCTGGGACTTCAACGAGACACCCCCCGTTCTTAACCCTGGGCAATGCAGATGTTGGATTTCCAACACATACTAGAAGACTATTATCCAGAGTTCGTGAGGCATCGACGGCGCACCGCTAACGCGATTGCCCGTCTGCTGAACATCCTATTTCTGCAAAAACGATTTAAGCAGTTCGAACACAAATATTCGGGGCTTGAAGGCTTTGACTTTGTCTCAGCGGCACTCACATTTTTTGACTTCAGTATTCGTCTGCCCGAATCTCAGAAGGCTCGAATCCCTGCAACGGGACGGCTTGTTATCGCGTCGAACCACCCGATCGGGTCACTCGATGGTATTGCGTTACTCGATCTCGTGCGCCAGGTTCGTACCGATGTGCGCGTGGTGGCCAACGGCATGCTGATGCACCTCAAGCCGTTACATTCGGTCCTTCTCCCGGTCAACAACATGAGTGGCTCTACGACACGGCGCGACCTCCTGGCCATTAGGAAACACCTCGAAAGTGACAGTGTGTTGATTATTTTCCCAGCGGGCGAAGTATCGCGACTCGGACTCAAAGGGGTTCGTGATGGACTCTGGAATAACGGGTTTGTGAAACTGGCTTCCGCGACAAAAGCACCCATACTTCCGATTTTCATGGGCGGCCGTAACTCCGCATTTTTTTACGGTCTCAGTGCGTTGGTGAAGCCCCTATCAACCGCATGGCTGATCCGCGAAATGTTCAAACAACAACACAAGACCGTCGATGTGCACATCGGTCGTCCCATTCCTTACAGCACTTACTCAGCCAACGGATTTTCGACCACCACGCTGGCGGCGATGTTTAAAACCCACGTTTATCAGCTCACGAGCTCCACCAAACCGGTGTTCGAGTCGGTCGACAGTGTCGCTCAACCGGAGTTGCGGTCGGCCTTGATCGAAGAGCTCGCGCACTGCGATCACTTAGGCACAACGCCTGATGGGAAACAGATTTACCTCACCACTATGGCGCAATCGCCGTGCATCATGCGGGAGATCGGCGTATTGCGAGAGATCACATTTCGCTTAGCCGGTGAGGGGTCGGGACTCGCTCGAGACATCGACCAATTTGATCAAGACTATTACCAACTCCTACTCTGGGACGATGCGGAACACGAGATTGTCGGCGCTTATCGTCTTGGGGACGCGTCTGAACTTATCGATAAACGAGGCGTCAATGGCCTATACACCAGCTCTCTTTTCGAATTCGACGCGCAGATGGATCGCTTTTTCCGACAAGGTTTGGAACTGGGCCGAAGTTTCGTGCAGCCCAAGTATCAAAGCCGCTACGCACTCGACTATCTGTGGTCTGGTATTGGCGCTTTCGTAAAGCAAAGACCTCGAATACGCTACCTGTTCGGCTCTGCCTCAATATCTAGGTTTTATAAACAAGCCTCGATTGAGCGCATTGCTTACTACTACGGCACACATTTTAGTCACATTGACGTGGGGGTTACGCCCAAAACCCCACTGCTAATTGGAGATAAAGAGCAGACCGCCCTTGCCTCCGAGTTTGCAGGCCGAGACGCGGAAGACGATTTTAAGACCTTACGTGATGCTCTGGCTGAGGAAGGCCGCCCTGTCCCCGTGCTCTATAAGCATTACGCTCGCGCCACACGTCAGGACGGCGTGACCTTCACCGCATTTAACATAGATCCCAATTTTAACGACTGTGTCGACGGATTCGTCATTGCTGATCTTACAAAACTAAAGCCAAAGAAGAAGAACAGGTACCTCGGCACTGACTGGACGCCACTCCCGACTTAGCGTAATTGGACACAAAGTTAACGCATCAGAAACACCCGAGTGGCCGAGCCTAGACACACCCCATCAGGCCACAATCGGCTCATTTTTCTCGCTTAATCTTCGTCAGACACAATGTTTGTCGACGCGGTCGCCGAATTTACCCGATAATCACTAAAATTTGGGATTGAGTGAAACTAAGAACGCTTGAGTTTGTCTCAACAAAGCCCCATGTAATGGGTTGAAATCGCTTTAGGTAACCGACACATGAATCACACCGCAATCACGGGTCTCGAAAACTGGCTGAGCCAGCAAATCATTGGTCAGACCGACCTTGTTCGCAAACTACTGATTGCCGTACTTGCGGATGGACACCTCTTAGTTGAGGGTGCGCCTGGACTGGCAAAAACGCGCGCCATCAAAATGATGGCTGAGGGTGTTGAAGGCGACTTCCATCGCGTTCAGTTCACCCCCGACCTGCTGCCCGGCGATGTGACGGGTACCGACGTCTTCCGACCGCAACTTGGGACTTTTGAGTTCCAAGCAGGGCCCATATTTCATAACTTAGTGCTGGCGGACGAAATTAATCGCGCACCCGCGAAAGTCCAGTCCGCGTTGCTTGAAGCAATGGCCGAACGCCAGGTCAGTGTGGGGGCGACGACCTATCCTCTGCCCGCTTTATTTTTAGTCATGGCAACCCAGAACCCCATTGAGCAAGAAGGCACCTACCCACTTCCAGAAGCGCAATTAGACCGTTTTTTAATGCACGTGCGAGTCGACTACCCCAACGCTGAGGCTGAGCGTGAGATTCTCAAATTAGCGCGGCGAGAGGCCTCATCGGGTGAAGCTGTCGATCAACCTGAAGTCTCAGAAGCTGTTATTTTTGCAGCGCGCGAGGAAGTACTCAAACTGCATATGTCGGATGCCGTTGAGGAGTACATCGTTCAACTCATCATGGCCACACGTCAGCCCGAGGCCTACGATAAAGAGCTGGCGAGCTGGATTGAGTACGGCGCCTCACCGCGAGCAACGATTGGACTTGACCGGTGTGCTCGCGCGCACGCATGGCTGCTTGGAAGGGACTTCGTGAGTCCTGACGACGTCAAGGCCATGGCCTATGACGTCCTTAGACACCGTTTAGTGGTCAGCTACGACGGAGAAATTGCCGGTGTAACCGCCGACGATGTGATCGATAAACTCCTGGATCTAGTTCCCGTCGCCTAGGCCGCAGACCATGACGAACTTCTTACCCAAAGGTCACAGGATTCTCGCTGAACGGTTAATCGAAGGGCGCCATGTTGCCCAACAAATTAATATTAATGCACAGTCAAAAGCACTCGCCCTCCTCGCCGGACGGCGCCGCGTTCGTCAACGGGGGCGCGGTGTCGACTTTGAAGAGGTGCGGCTTTACGCGGCCGGTGACGACGTGCGCACTATTGATTGGCGCGTGACCGCACGATCGGGAGAACCCCATACCAAGCTTTTTCAAGAGGATCGCGAGCAACCGATTGTTCTGCTGGTCGACCTCAGGTCCGCCATGTGGTTCGGATCCAAAAACTGCTTCAAATCTGTACTGGCGTCGCACATAGCGTCTGTTCTCGCCTGGGCAGGTCTTGAGGCGGGTGAGCGTGTCGGTGGAATTGCCATGACGAATAGCGGTTTGTTCGAGATAAAGCCACAACGCTCTAAACGCAGCGTATTGAGGCTTTTACGGTTATTCGAGTCCGCTTTGGGGCCCGATAACGATGACTTATCGGAGGGGCCAAGCCCAGCAATATGGCCAACAGCACTCGCGCAACTTAAAAATCTCTCGCGACCCGGCGCGAGGCTCATGGTGATTAGTGACTTTAACGATTTCTCATCAGGCGACGGTGTCGAAAAAATGCTCCGCGATGTCGTCGGACATCGACAAGTCGTGTGCTTTAGGATTACCGATCCATTGGATGCCGAGTTACCGCCCGCGGGTCGTTACGCACTGTCAGCGAACAGCGGCCAAGTCAAAATAGATACGTCGAACGCGCGTTTGAGAGAACACTATCAAGCGGACTTTGCTGCATCACAGCAGCAGGTCAGTGAGTACCTCAAGCGTTATCAGATCCCGGTCGTCACCGTGGACACGAAAGACAACCCCAATGAGCTGCTACAGCGAGTTTTCCCGAAACGATGAATCCCGAGCAGCTTTTAAGCCAACTTCAGCCCTTACGCGTCCCTGATCCGGTGGGATTCTGGCCCATGGCACCGGTCTGGTGGCTCTTACTGATTGCGGCTGTCCTGGCAACTACCGTCGCAGTAGTCTGGTTGATCAGACGCTACAAGCGGTCCGCCTACCGACGAGAGGGGTTGGCGTGGCTGCGGGAGTTAGAGGCGCGTGATGCGGACGTATACGCCTTGAGTGCTGCACTCAAGACAACCGCACTGAAGGTTTATCCACCCGAGACCGTCGCAGGTCTCTCGGGCACGGACTGGCCGCAATTTCTTAGGCGCAGCTGCCCAAAATTTAGCGGCACCGCCCTGAGTATATTGACTCAAACGCACGCCCCAAAACCGAGCACACCTGACTCAACCGACTGGCAGAACGCGCAACTTTGGATGCAGCACCACGAGGTGCCTCGTGCTTAATTTCCTTTGGCCATGGGCGTTCACGCTGATACCACTTCCACTGTTGATGCGGCTCCTCCCCCCTGCATCGGAATCACTTGGCGCCTCAATCCGCGCGCCCTTTACCGCCCGTTGGCAACGACTCGAGGGACAGGGCAAGCTGTCCGCTAACGTCAACTCGGCACGCGTGTTCGCGCTCTTTATTGCTTGGACACTCGTTGTGGCAGCCATCGCAAGACCTCAATGGGTCGGAGAGCCCATTGAGCTGCCCAATACCGGGAGAGACTTAATGCTGAGTCTCGATCTGTCAGGCAGCATGCAAATTCGCGATATGCAGGTGGGAAATCGCACGATATCGCGCGTCGAGGCAGTCAAGGCGATTGCCTCTGATTTTACCGAGCGACGCGTCGGCGATCGAGTGGGTCTTATTCTGTTTGGCTCAAAAGCCTATGTTCAGGCACCACTGACGTTTGATACGACAACGGTCACCCAGTTCATTCGTGAAGCACAACTGGGATTTGCAGGCGAAGACACCGCTATTGGTGACTCACTTGGACTTGCGATCAAACGACTACGAGATCGCCCCGCGGCCTCGCGGGTGTTGATTTTACTCACTGACGGTCAAGACACGGCGAGCAGTGTTGATCCCATGGAAGCCGCTGCCCTCGCCGCCCAACAAAGCGTCAAAGTCTATACGATCGGCATCAGCCGTAATCTGGGAACGAATAACGCACGTGGCGGCGAGGTGGATGAGGCCCTACTTCGCGCCATTGCCGAAGCCACGGGTGGTGAATATTTCAGAGCACGGGACCCACGAGAACTTCAAGCGATTTACAGCATCATCGATCAGCTTGAACCGGTCGAGCAAGACGCCAGTACGTTCCGACCACGACGCGCACTCAGTTACTGGGCCATGCTGGGTGCACTTCTTATGGGATCAATGGTGCTTTTGACCGGCGGCATCGTCTCGCGCTTCCCAAGCACTCAAGGTGTTACAGCAGGATGATGGCATTGCATTTTATCCGTCCCGAACTGCTCTGGCTGTTGCCGGTAGTCCTGCCTTTAATCCTTCTTGCGTGGCGCAAGCAGTCCAGTGGTGGCGACTGGGCGAAGGCCATCGACAGCGAGCTACTGCCGCACCTAGTCGCCTCTGAGGGCAGTTCCGGGAGCCGATTACGGCAGCTCTGGTGGCTCGCTCTCCCGCTACTCGTGTTCGGCGCGTCAGGTCCATCGCTCGAACGCACCGAGTTACCCGTTTTTGAAAAATCTGACGCACTCGTCATCGTTCTCGATCTCAGTCGCTCAATGTGGGCGACAGACACTCAGCCCAGCCGAATCCGCAGAGCACGCCAAAAAGTGATGGACGTGCTGGATCTTCGGTCAGAGGGGGTCACAGGTATGGTCGTATTCGCAGGCGACGCCCATGTCGTCACACCGCTGACCGACGACACACGAACCATTGAAAATTTATTGAGTGCACTGGCGCCAGACATAATGCCCTTACCAGGCTCTAACGCGACCGAAGCACTCGGGCTTGCCGCCAGTCTCCTTGAGACATCGGGACTCACCAATGGCAGTGTGCTCCTCATTACCGACGGACTGCCTAAGCTGTCCACGTCACAAGTCAGCGATTTGCTTAAACCCGTTGGCGCCGCTCTAAGTATTTTAATCGTCGGGACCGAAACGGGCGCTCCCATTCCTCTTCCCGATGGCGGCTTTTTACGAGATGACAGCGATCAAATTGTCATCCCTGCCGTTGATAAACGCATGATTCAGCAAATTGCGTCTAATCTCGATGCAAGGAGTGCCAGTGTCTCCGTCGACAGCAGTGATCTTACGTACTTACTGTCCGGGACTGAATCGAGCATGACCAGCGACGATTCGCTTGAGCGAAAGACCGACACCTGGGTTGATTTAGGTTACTGGTTAGCCATAGCTGCGGCTCTACTCCTACTCCCCTTGTTCCGGCGCGGGGCGTTAAGCGCGCTCGTGTTCGCAGTTCTACTCACTGACGCAGACCCCGCTCAGGCAAATCCACTGGAGAATTTTTGGTCGACGCCCGATCAAAAGGGCGCCAGTGCACTCGCAGATGGCGATCCTGCGCTTGCCGCCACCTTGTTTGAAGCGCCCGAATGGCGCGGCACCGCGCAGTATGAGGCCGGCAACTTTAAGTCGTCATCAACGGAGTTCGGTAAGCTTGAGTCGACCGACTCGCTGTATAATCGAGGCAATGCCCTCGCGCTGGCAGGGGACCTTAAGGCTGCCATAAAAAGCTATGATGAATCGCTCGCGTTGTCTCCAGAACGGCAAGACGCGATTACAAACCGAGAGCTCGTAAAGTCGTTACTTGAGCAACAAGAACAAGAGCAGCAGGGTAATGATCAAGACAGCGACAGTGAGCAGTCGGACCAAGACGGGGAATCTCAAGATTCAGAAAGCGAGTCGGCGCAACAAGATCAAGACAGTCAGAGCGAGTCTCAAGAAGGAGACTCTGAACCGTCAGACCAACAACCCAGTGATCAAGAATCGCAGCAAAACGGCGACGCTGAGATGGCAGAGGATCTGAGTCCCTCTGATCTTGAAGAGGCGACTCAGGAGCAACTCGCTCGCTTCGACGAAGCCCTCGAGGAGCAGCAAGCACTCGAGCAGTGGTTGCGGCGGGTACCCGATGACCCGGGCGGTCTATTGCGTCGCAAGTTCAGATACCAAACCATCCAACGCCTGAGAAACGGAGAGGAACCTGATGAAGACGTTCGTTGGTAAGCTAGTGCGGGGCTTGACCCTGCTCGTCATTGCTATGGCGTGCTCGACAGCTGTTGCCGAAATTCGATCCGACGTCGACCGACGGACGATCAGCATGGGTGAATCATTGAGATTAACCGTAACAGGAGACGCCAGCGAGCGACTCGATCAACTGGATCTTGCGGCACTCCAATTTGACTGGGAAATCTTAAGTACCAGCAGTTCAACGAACACCTCCTTTATTAACGGTGCGCGCTCAACGACTCGAACGTTGACGCTAGACCTCTTACCGGTACGCGATGGTATTTTGTCTATTCCTTCACTGAGCACTGGAGGTAATCGAACAACACCGATCGCCATCACGGTTAACCCCCAAGTTGTCAGTACGGGCGGCGATGACTCTGTGCGATTCGACATCGATATCGACAAGCGTGACGTCTATATTCAGGAGCAGCTGATTCTCACGGTGACGATTGAACAGGCGATTAATCTCGATGGCGCAGAAGTCACGCAACTTGCGATTGATGGCGCGATCGTTGAAGAGCTCACGCGGCGCAACTTTCAGCGGCAAATTAACGGACGCTTGTGGCGCGTCACACAACTCCGGTACGCGATTTATCCTCAGCAACGCGGGATGCTTGAGGTCCCGTCGCTCTCGCTTACGGCCCGCGAGGTGCTCCCGGGGCGATCGTTATTGGGCGCGCGACTCGGCAAGCGCTTCAAACTCTCTAAAGACGCGATTCAAGTCAACGTGAAACCCGTACCCGAAAACTTTCCTGGCGATGTGTGGTTGCCTGCTGTGTCGTTAGAACTCAGACAGTCGTGGTCTAAACCCCCTGAGTCAATGGAAGTCGGCGACTCAACAACGCGCACTCTGACACTGGCAGCTGAGGGACTTTTAAGCAGTCAACTCCCCTCAATTACCAGTATGAGCGACCACTCAAAGAGCGCCGGGATTCGTGTTTATCCCGATCAAGAATCCAGTGACCAGATAGAGCGCACAGACGGGTTTTTGGGCCAACGAACCCGCAGTGAAGCGCTCGTCGCCAGTGGAGGCGGTTCGTGGACACTGCCTGAGGTCAGCGTTCCCTGGTGGAATACTGAGACCGACACACTGCAATTTGCGACATTACCCTCGACCACGATCTCTGTGGGCACACCGGTCATCGAGACACCCGGCGCGTTGGATATGACTCAGGTCGCGGCCAAACCCAGCTCGCCACCGTATTGGCTCACTGCATTAGCCGCTTCAGGATGGCTGTTGGCGACGGTCCTTTCATGGATTGTCTGGCGCTCAAGACAGCGAGTTAATACTGAGCCCTCAAACCCTCAGCCAGAGGATCGCCTGCGTCCGCTACTGACAGCACTAAAGGCCAGTACGGCGCAACGGGATGCCGCATTAACCCGTGACCTCCTGATGCGATGGGCGACGGTTCACTTTGGCGAAACAGTGAGAACATTTCAGCAGCTCCGATCGCTGTGCAGCGACGCATTGGCCCAAGAAACCTATATTCTTGAACGCACGCTCTATGCCTCTGGCGACGAACAATGGACCGGCGCAAAAACCTTTTATTCAGCCCTTCGAAACGAGCCGCCGCCGACAGCACCCGAGTCAACGATGACGGCTCGCCGTCTCTACCCCACCGGCTGACCGCAGGTTACTGCTGACCGCCGATTACTGAAAGCGCTAAGACTCGCTCAGTGATCGGCTGACGACTTCGAAGACGTCTTGCGACAAATTGGGCAGTGCGGCGACGGACTCGAGCTCCTGGCGCATTAACGCCTGCCCGTGTGCGTAGCGGCGCCAACGTGTCATCGGACCCAGCATTCTCGCGGCTATTTGGGGGTTATCGGACTGCAGGTGCCTAACCGCTTCTCCAAGAATACGATACCCACTGCCGTCAAGTGCGTGAAACGCCGTCGGATTCGCACCCGCAAAAGCGCTGATGAGCGATCGAACTTTGTTGGGGTTACGCCAATCGAACGCGTGATGGGTCGTGAGCGACTGCACGTCAGAAACAGTCTCAACTCCAGGTCGCGTGGCCTGCATCACGAACCATTGATTAACAACAAGGTTTTCCGACTTCCATTGATCGAAGAAATGCTCAAGCACCTCGGCCCGATGAATCTCGTCACCACTGTGCACAACGAGATGCGCGGCACTGAGTCTGTCAGACAAATTTGTGGCTGAGTAATACAGGTCTCTGGCTTTTACTAACCAGGTAGCGTCACTGTCAACCAACAGTCCGAGGGCGGTGTGAAGTAACGACCGCTGTCCAATTTGCTCAGCAGTCGGCGCGTAAGGCACCGCATTACTCAGCCTTTGCTCGACAATTGCCTCAAGCTGCTCACTCAGCGCAGCGCCAAGCGCTGCTGAAACGCGTAAATGCGCTTCGTGAATTTCATGCACGTTGACCAAGCCTGTCTGTGCTGCGCGATCGGCGATTGAGGCCTCGGTCGGTAGACTCAACAGCTTCGCTTTCATAGCGTCTTCAAGGTCGCCAGCTAAGACGCGCTTGAGCGCACCAAGGTAGTCCTCGGGTAAGACATCCGACGTTGCGTCCATTGCCTCTAGTGCAAGCCGTTGTGACGCATCCCAACGCACAAATGAATCATCGTCGTAACCCATAAGGGCCACGAGATCGTCGCGGGTCTGAGACATGTTCAAGCGCACCGGTGCCGAAAAACCACGCAAAGCTGAGACGACAGGCTCTGTCGTGAGTCCGTCGAATGACACGGTCTGGGAGGCTTGATGAAGCTCAATAACCCGAGCTGTGTGTCCGTCGCCCAGGTCGATGTGCTCGCCATTGGTCATCAGCGAGACAGCAACTGGAATGTGCAGCGGTGGTTTTTCGTCTTGCCCTGGCGTGGGCGGGTTACTTTGAGTGAATGTCAGCTCCAATCTCCCGCGGGCAGCGTCGAATACTTTTTCAACATCAATGACCGGTGTGCCCGCCTGTTCATACCAGCGTCGGAACTGGGTCAAATCTTTACCTGAGGCCTCCTGCATGGCATCAACAAAATCATCACAGGTAACGGCCATTCCGTCGAAGCGCTCAAAATACAACCGAGCGCCACGATAGAACGCGTCATCGCCCAATAGCGTGTTCAGCATCCGGACAACTTCAGCGCCTTTTTCGTAGACCGTCATCGTGTAAAAGTTAGAGATCTCGATAAACGAGTCGGGTCTGACCGGGTGCGCCATGGGACCTGCGTCCTCAGCAAACTGATGCGTTCGCAAGAAAGACACATCCTCAATGCGCTTGACGCCCCGAGAATTCATATCGGCAGAAAACTCAGCGTCACGAAAAACAGTAAAGCCCTCTTTAAGACTTAGCTGAAACCAGTCTCGACACGTGACACGATTACCCGAGTAGTTATGGAAATATTCGTGCGCAACAACACCCTCGACACGCTGGTAACCGAGATCAGTCGTAATATCAGGGTGTGCCAGCACACAGGAGGTATTGAAGATATTGAGGCTCTTATTCTCCATCGCCCCCATATTGAAATCATCAACAGCGACAATATTAAACAGATCAAGGTCGTACTCGAGACCATAGCGCTCTTCATCCCAGCGCATCGACGCTTTGAGCGACGCCATTGCATGATCGCAGTAGCCTGTGTCTTTGGCTTCAACCCAGATCCTCAGGTCCACAGGCTTACCCGACTGTGTTACGAAGCGATCAGCAACTAATTGGAGGTCGCCGGCTACCAGCGCGAACAGATAACTGGGTTTGGGGTGTGGGTCATGCCACACCACTTTGTGGCGGCCATCCTCTAGGTCTGAGCGAGCCACTTCATTGCCGTTACTCAACAACACAGGACAGACGGTTTTATCCGCTGAGAGGCTCACGGTAAACGTCGAGAGGACATCGGGTCGATCCAAACCAAAGGTAATCTTTCGATATCCCTCCGCCTCGCACTGCGTACAGTACATCGTGCGAGACCGGTATAGACCTTCAAGCGACGTATTGGACTCAGGCTCAATATCGACCACCGCACCAAACACAAAACGTTGGGGTACCGTCTCTAACGTGAGCTTACCCCCTGCGTAGGTAAAATTAGAATCAGCGACCTGATCCTCGTTAATACTAATGGAGCGAACCGACAGGCCTTCTCCATCAAGCACCAAGGGTCTTGAGTGTTGACCATTTCGCTCAACGGTCAGCTTACTGACAACACGGGTCGTTCCCTCGTGAATATCAAATGCGAGATCAACGTCGCTAATCAAAAAGTCTGGAGGCTGATAGCTCTGTCGGTAAATCGTTTTAGGGGTGCCGTCTCGCATTGTTATTCTGTCTCCATTTGCACGTGATACCCGCCGAATTTGCGAATGTTAAGCACGCCCGTGTCGAGTAACAGGTACTGCCCCTTAATTCCCATTAAGCGACCTTCAACACGGGGGTTTTTATCAAAATTATGTGTACTGACTTTGGTAGGGAATTCGAGAACCGGGTAGTTAATCTCTACCGTCGGCTCATCCTCTAAAATCTGCAGTGCTTGAAGACCGAAGCGATCTTGCAGTGCACTGATGTCCTCGGCGCACAAGGCCATAAGCTCCGCGCGTTTATCTTCTAAAGAGACATTCGCACCATTCCCCTTAAGCATCGTTTGCCACGCTGTCTTATCCGCAACATGCTTTGCTATTGCGGTCTCGAGTAACCCTGAAAGCTGCCGATGCTGGACGCGGGCAATGGGCTGAGCCTGCGTAGCGCCTTGATCCATCCAGCGAGTTGGCACTTGGGAGTGTCGCGTTATGCCGACTTTCACTCCTGATGTATTGGCGAGATAGACCACGTGATCTACGAAACAGTTCGACTGCGCCCAGTCGGGCTCCCGGCAAGTACCCGCATCGAAGTGACACTTTTCAGGACTCATAATGCAGCTGTCACAGGCCGCAAGACGACGAAAGCAGGGGTAACAAAAACCCTGGCTAAAACTCTTCTTGGTCTTCCGGTCGCAGTGAACGCAGTTAATGACACCGCCGAACTCAAACGCCACGCGAGTTCCTAATAGCGCATTTAAATCAATACGCGCTTCATCGAGCGGCAGCTGATATTTCACATTGCTTGAAAGCTCTGTGACCATCTTGCGTAAATTTCCACTGACTAACATTGACCTAAGTCACTCCTCACTGCCATTTAATAGGAACCGGATCGTCGCACAGACTGTCCGCCTTTGATCCCTTATCAATAAACCCTATCCGTTGATCCTCAGGCAGGTGGTGCTGCCCCCATAAGATCACGGCCTTCATAGTATCAACACGTTGCGCGTCGGTGATCGATCGTCCATCGGGCCACTTACCCAGCGACAAGGCGTCTACCATGCGGTCATAGACCTCTCTTGGCATCGCCACAATGGCGTCTTCATAGCTTTCTGACATACCTTAGTCCTGCTTCCTGGTGATTGCGGCGATAATCGCACCGGTGATAATACCCACCAATAAACCTCCTAAATGAGCACCATTAGCAATGGATCCAAGACCTATCACTTTGAGCACGCCGGTGAAGCCAATAAACAGCCAAACCCACATAAACGTGAATACGGAGGGCGTTGGAATATAAACGAGGCCAGGGCGCATTCGATGTAGCACCCACAAACACCCCATATACGCGTATACAACGCCCGAGAGCCCTCCAAAAATCGAAGGTCCCGCCCACCAACTTTGAAGAACATTACCGCCGACGGCGCCCGCTAAAAACAAATTGAGCGAAAATACGCTTCCCAAGCTGAGCTCGAGCCGACTGCCAAACTCCCATATCCACAGGGCATTAAACACAATGTGCATCAAGCCAAAGTGCACAAGCGCGGGACTGACGTATCGCCAGTACTGGGCGCCGGGATCGACAAGCTCAAAGCGACGTCCGTTAAATTCAACTTTGTGGAACGCCAACCAGTCAAGAATCACGGCATCGCCAAGCGCAGCCATTAAGGCAAAAACAAGCCCCGCCATGGCGAGAACAAAGAGTGTGACCGGAGCCTGACGCCAGTGAACCCTAACATCAGGGCGTGAGTGCATCAGACCACCTTAACTTGTCGCGACAACTCGCATAAAAGCTATGACCCGGCGGGTGAAGCAGTCGCAGTGCCCGTTCCTTTTTTCTGACTGCCACGGAGTCACCAGGACTCAATGTCAACGAGACTTGGCCGTCGCAGGTCACTAGCGGGTTATTTTTATTTCGCTCTAGCGTATCAATTCGTATTTCGCTATTCCCGTGAACCACCATTGGGCGGCTGGTCAGCGAATGCGGAAACATGGGCACCAGCACCACAGCGTCTAAGTCGGGGGTCATGATAGGTCCTCCAGCCGACATCGAATAGGCGGTCGAACCGGTGGGCGTTGAAATGATCAAGCCGTCGGCGTTCATGCGATAAACAAATTCATCGTCAACGTGAAGCTGAAACTCGATCATTTGTGCTGACGTACCTGAGTTGACGACGACATCGTTCAGCGCTTCCGCCTGGCCGGTCAAACCGTGAGGACCGTGAACCTCAACGTCCAGCAAAAAGCGCTTGTCGGTCGTGTAGTGCCCGTCCAGAACACTACTAACGTGCGTCACAAGACCATCGTCAGGACTCACATCAGTCAAAAAGCCAAGACGCCCACGGTTTATGCCAATTACCGGACAGTCATGTTTAACCAAGGTTCTCGCCGCGCTGAGCAAGCTGCCGTCGCCGCCAATAACGACGGCCAAGTCAACATTGGCGCCAATCGCGTCTCTGGGCTGCATCGCGCGCGTCTCAAAGTGCGCAAGCGTCGCCAGGCGATCTTCCAACACCACATCAATCCCACGTCCGTCTAAGAGATCGAGAAGCTCGGAAACCACGTGGGTCACCCCTGGATGCTCTCGGCGTCCCAGCAGTCCTACTCTTTGAAACTCACTCACGACTTATCATCTCTTCTCGCTGTCGAATTAGGATTCAACGCGCTTTAGCAATCGGCGCATTGAATGCGATACCTCATGATACGGCAAAAGTGACGATCCGATTCGTTGTGACCTTTCGTTTAGTGCTTGCCAAAGGGTCGCTTCCGACAGTAACCGTCTTAAATTAAGCACCATGTGCGGCGAACTGTCAGCGACCGACACAGCGTCACCCACATCCAATCGAGCTCTTGAGAGCCCTTCGCGTGTTGTGGCAACGGGAATGCCGCGTGCCAACGCGTTCACCAGCTTGGCCTCGGTATGGGTCTCGTTGAGCAGCGGTTCGATCATGACGCGAAGCCCAAGCTCAGAAAGCTTCGTGTCGCGATTATCGCGGTGCAAAACAATATCACTGTAACCAGTCAACTTGTGTTCCAGTGCGTCACTCGCGTCTTGCCCTATCACGTGGAACTCAAGCCCCGGGACCGCGTCTCTAATGGCATTCCAAACGTTGTCGAGAAACCATGTGAGACTGGCCACGTTTTGTTCATCCCCCAAATAGCCAACATATCCAATCCGCATCCGCGTTGCTGAAAACTCAGCAACCGAGATCGTGGGCCTCGCTGCACTGGGCTGTGTTGCCTCGTCGACTAACTTACCAAGCGGTAAACCTAAGGCTAATACTGCGGTTGCGGTCGACGGTACTGAGAATACCCGGTCACAACGTGACAGCGCGTCGAACTCCATGTCCTTGACACGCTTAACGCGTCGGCCACCCAAAAAGCCGCGTCCAATTTTATCTGCGTCAGAGGCTATTTCCTGCGCGAAGTAAATCGTTTTTCCCGGAATACCCAGGGGCATATAGGGCGTCGCCTCTAAACTGTCGAGCACCACCGATTCAAAGTCGGCAGCCCGACGCTGAATGGCCGCCTTTAGTCGACCGTTGACGTAGGGCTCAAGACCACTCGACTCAAACACAGCCTTCAGCGCGCCGCTGACCGGCCGTTCATCCAAACCGCGCTCAAACCCACCTGTTATCCGCGTGATCCCCAGCGTAACGCGAAGTTCATTAAGCGCCGTTTGGCTCACCGACCCAACGACCGCCAGCGAGATGTCGAAGTCTCGAGAAAGCGTACTCAGCAGCGCTTGAGTGGGAGGGCGCAATGTTGCGCCCTCCCGGTGCACGTCCACCGAGGTGATGTAGAGGAGCTTGTGCTGACTCAAGCCAGACTCCTAAGGCGCTTGCAAACCAACATTATTAAATTCCAAGACTCTTTCGGCACGGTAGCTCGACCGCACAAACACGCCCGACACCACTTCTTTAAACCCTTTTGAAAGCCCGAGCTCGCGATACCGCTCAAAGTCTTCAGGGGTAACGAAGCGCTCAACCGGCAAATGGTTCGGCGTGGGTTGCAAATACTGACCCAGCGTAAGGACATCAACGTCTGCATCACGTAAATCGTCCATACAACTGAGGAGTTCATCGTCGGTTTCCCCAAGCCCGAGCATCAACGATGTTTTCGTAATGACGTCTGATGACTCAGCTGCGTACTTCAATACGTTGAGTGTTTGTTGATAACCGGCTCGGGGGTCTCGTACCGGATGTGTAAGGCGCTTAACCGTTTCTATATTTTGCGCAAAAACATCGATACCCGACGCCAGTAACACGTCAATCGCCGACTCAAGCCCCAAAAAATCGGGGGTCAAGGCCTCGACACCCGTCTGCGGATTCAGTCGCTTCACCTCCGTCACTGTTTGCGCGTAATGACCAGCACCGCCGTCCGGCAAGTCATCCCGATTGACTGAGGTCAATACCACGTAAGACAACCCCATTAATTCGACGGCTTTTGCTGTGTTAACCGGCTCCTCCGGGTCGAGCCACCCTCTCGGATTTCCGGTATTCACTGAGCAAAATCGACAGGCGCGGGTGCACACGTCGCCCATGAGCATAATCGTCGCTGTGCCTGCACTCCAACACTCACTAATGTTGGGGCATTTTGCTTCCTCGCAGACCGTGGCTAAGCGATGCTGCTTTACAATGTCCTTCACCGATTCATACTTGGGCGAGTGGCGGACTCTCATGCGCAGGAAGTCGGGCTTTTTCGCGCGAGGTGCTGTCGCTTTAGCCGACTTGATACCGTCTTTAATCGCATGCACGCCCGAAGCCGTGACAAATTTCTCGCCACTGCCTACGTTTACGACGGGAATAATATGGGCGTCCGTTTTATCAACCATGTTGGGCGTTTCTCGCAACTTAAGCACGTCCCCGACTTTCATCGAGCCCTGTTGCTTATATTACACCAACTCCGCAGCATGGCACCGCCGAAAGGCGTGAAGCTGAGCACATTTGAACGTGTGCACGACGTAAAATCATCGTCAGCTTCGCCCTGACAATGGCGATCAGAGAATAAGCACACAGTCAGCGTCAGCATCGCTGAGAGTAAATGTGCCTAACAGTAAAGGAATTGCGGTGACTAAGAAGGTACTAAAGCTAAAAGCCTGCTCGAGCTGCCAGTCCCTGTCAGACACTTTATACCGTTCTCGCGGCGCTAAGGCTGACCCTTGGGAATTTAGATGCGAGCCTTGTTTGATGCGCCTTAAAAGAGAAGCCGCAACGCATTATCAGTACGGTGGCACATGGAAAGCCACGAAGCGTCGACCTTGAGAATTGCGACAAATTAGGCTTTTTTTCGTTAAACCATCCTTATTTGCGCCGCTTATTGATAGTCTGGGTGGGCTGTCTAGCCTGTTGTGCCTGAAGGGTCGGTCGTACTGGTGCAGGGTGAGCGCAGTAAAAACTTAGTCACAATAAGGATAATAACTATGAATACGAACCAAATTTTAACAGCCTTGGGTGTTGTCGTTGCAATTGCTGCCGTCTTTGTCGGTCAAGTTACTGCTTACTCAGCACTAATTCTCGTGGCATTGGGACTGGTCAGTGGCTTCATGAGTCCAATGGCCGATGCGGCCAGTCGAATGGCTTACACGGTGGCTGCAGTAGCCATGCCTACCCTCGCCAACTCACTCGATGTTATACCTGCGGTTGGTGCACCAATTAACGCGATCATTGACAACATCGCTATCATGATCGCCGGCATGGTCGTTGCTAACTTCTTACTGGCAGTCAAAGACGCAGTCATGCCTTCAGGCGACTAACTACTTTTTTTTACAGGCCCGGAGCGTCGCTCTGGGCTTTCACAGTACTCACAAGCCCTCGAGCAACCACACTCCGATCAACGCCGTCGCAATACCTTTGACGTAAGCAAACCAAAGTCCTGCGTAAGGCGACATGCCAAATTGATCAAGCCACCACTGTGTTTGCCGGCGATGCCAACTAAAAAAACCCATTTCCGACTCCCAGGAAGTCAGCTGACTGACTCGGCTCTTAGTTTATTTGAATAGACGGGGGTGGCCGCTGGCCGCACGGATCTGTCTTCCTCAACATTGAGCTTGTTTGCGGATCAATTCCCACTCCACCCAGTCTTTAAGTCGTCGCGCCTCGCACGGCACCAATCTCCTGAGCGTAAGCGCGACTTCCCCTGACGTAGGCGATTCCACCCACGACACTGAAGCTCACCCCTATGGCCAGCGCGTAGCGAACAGATTCAGTGCCATATCCGATCAATGCATCGCTTAATAGACCCACCAGCAAGGGGCCTAAGCCCATTCCCAGTAAGTTAATCGCAAGCAACATGAGCGCGGAGGCTTGCGTTCGCCAATACTGCGGCACTAAGTTTTGCACAGCGGCATAGCTCGGTGCGATCCAGAAACTTGCAAAAACAGCGGATAACGCCATAAAAACCAGGGCGAAGGGGATGTCTATGGTCTCACCCAAAACCAACCGGTGCTCGACAGGCCAAAGTAAGAAGGCAAGTTGCGTCGGCAGCGCGATGAAGATTCCAATGGCCGGCAGCCAGAGCTGCCACCGTGCATCACGTCGCGACAATGCATCCACCAAGAGGCCACTGGAAATCGTCCCCAGCCCTCCACCAAAGACGCCGATCAATCCCAGATACAGTCCGGCGTCCACCAAACTCATACCGTGAACTCTCACCAAAAAACTGGGAGACCACACTCCGAGTCCGTAACCGGCTATTCCTGTGAATCCGACACCCAGCATAATGTGCGCAAAGGACGGCAGTTTGAAGATCTGCCCCAATGTGGAAAATAATCCCTGGTCGACTCGCGAATGTGTCGCGATGACCTTTGGTGGCTCTTTAATAGTCAACTGAATGACAATCGCCAAAAGCACGCCTGGAATACCGAACACTAAGAAAACGGACCGCCAGCCATACGCCTCTGCGATTAGGGCGCCGCCAAAAAGCCCGACAAGAATCCCAATGTTAGGTGCCGTTGCCAAAACACCTTGCGCAAATGCACGTTTCTCGGGAGGAAAATAGTCCGCCAGTAACGACTGAGAGGGCGGGGTTCCACCCGCCTCCCCCACACCGACGCCGATGCGCAAGATCAGCAGGTGCCAAAAGCCAGTAGCGGTTGCACAAAGCGCCGTCACCGCACTCCAGGTTGTCATCGAGATAGCGAGTACATTTCTGCGTGACCACCGATCTGCAAGACGCGCCACAGGAATACCTAGGGTCGCGTAAAACAACGCAAAGGCCAGTCCTGACAACAACCCCATCTGAGTATCGGTTGCACCGAATTCAGTCTTGATGGGCTCAATCAGAATCGTCATGACCTGTCGATCGACAAAGTTAAAGACGTAACCCAGCGTTAACAGTCCCAACACGTAATAGCGATAACGATTCGAGTAGAGCAAATGGGGCGATGGTTGAACTGCGCCAGCGGTTGGTTCAGTCACAGAATTAAGACCCTTATTATTGTTCGATGCGCTGCAGATGCAACTCAATTGCCCAAAGGGTATCTCGAAACCGTGCAGCGCTGAAATAGTCCGAATCAACCGTCAGAAAAGAGACATTCGAACCGCTGATTCACTGTTATAGTCTGGCAACACGCCTCCGGGAACGCGATTGCGATGAACAGCACTGTCGATACTGAAAACCAACCCATATTTGCGTCACGACGCCTGCTTCTCAATTTCGTGCTGATCACGCTTTGTTCCCAGTTCACGTTTGCCCTGCTGGCCATGAAAGGCGTACTCCTGCCTCAAATACTCGAATTATGGGACGTGTCCAAAACGCAATTCGGACTGCTTTTATCGCTCTACGGGTTTGCCAGTAACGTCATGTACGTCCTCCTGTCTTGGGTACAGGATCGATATGCGCCCCAACAGATTATTTCAGTCACCATGATTATCGGGGGCATTACGACGTTCTTTCTCGGCAAAACTTCAGATTTCAACGTCCTGCTGTCACTGCTGCTGGTCCTGGCAATCTGCTGTGAAGGTGCGTTTTGGCCCGCTATTTTGTCGTCCGTTCGAAAATCAACATCGGACGGCAATCAATCAAAGGTCTTTGGGATTTTGGAGGGTGGTCGTGGGCTGATAGAGTTTCTTCAGAACGCCATTACCTTAGGCTTGTACGCGTGGCTTGGCTACAGTGTTTTAGGCCTCGAAGTCGCCTTCATGATTAATGGCAGTGTCATGGTCTTACTGGGCATCACCTGTTGGTTTAGGCTGCCCAAAGAATCCTTACTCAAATCGAGTGAATCTTCGGGTATGATGATGAAAGAGGTCGTTGAAGGCATGAGATTCACGCTGGCACTACCCGAGATATGGCTTGCAGGCATCATCGGCTTCTTCATTTATTTCACCTACACCAGTCTTCCGTTTTACATTACCTACCTCAACGAGAGCTACACGTTGCCGGTCATCGCAGCGTCGATCTTCGGGGTTATCTCGACCTCGCTTGGGCGCATCAGCTCGGCATTTGTTGCGGGGTTTGCAACTGATAAATTGTTCGGAGGCTCATCGGGCGGTATGCAGGTCGGCCTCATGGTCGTCGCTGTTCTTGGGACTCTGCTGGCACTCCTTCCCATCACACAATCATTTGCCTGGGTCGCCATGGCGCTCTTGATGCCGCTTGTGTTTACTGTTTTCTTTATGCGCGCACTCTACTTCGCCCCTTACGGTGAGATGGGACTACCCCCGAGGTTTTCCGGCTCAGTAATCTCAGTGGCCGCCTTTGTGGTGTACGCGCCCTCTTCTTTTGCCTACCTGCTCTGGGGATTTATTTTGGACTCGTACCCAGGGGCAGAAGGATACCGCTACCTCTTTGGGACGCTTGCCGTTGTCGGCGCCGTCGGGGCTGCTATGGCCATTATTCTGAGGCGCCGTATGAGCGGAAGCCTTCGCGATCGAATAGCGCTCCAAGTCGCCGAGCTCGATGATAAATTGGGGCTTAAAGGAGAAGAAAAGACCTTCGCTAAACTGTAAGCTGAGGGCGTTTCGACGACGAGACAACAAACAAAAAGCGCGATGACTGAGGTCTCACGGCACTAAGCCCGAGCGCGCCTCAGAAACCATCTCTCGCACGTCCGAAAGCAGCGCTTTGGCATCGTAAACCACGCCGTCTTTTATCGTGTAGGAAACGCCCCCCACTCGCTCAACAATGCCCTTTTCTCGATTGAGCTTCATGTGGCCCGTGCCGTACAGCAACTTAAAATTAGAGATCGGGTTACCCTCGACGAGCACAATATCGGCTCGCTTCCCCGGGGAAATAGAACCGATGTCCCCCTCCATACCCAATAACTCTGCTCCGTTGCGCGTTGCCGCCTGAACCACCTCAAGTGGATGAAAGCCAGCCTCCTGCAACATTTCGAGTTCCCGGATGTAGCCAAAACCAAAGACCTTATAGATAAAACCCGAGTCCGAGCCCGTCGCGACGCGCCCTCCGGCATTTTTAAAATCATTCACAAAGCTCATCCATCGCTTAAAGTTATCGCGCCACGCCACCTCCATGCCGGTTGTCCAGTCAAAATGGTAAGACCCGTGTAACCGCGGGTCCGGCTCAAAGAAACGCATCAGGGCGGGCAATGTATAATCTTCGTGCCACTCGGCATTTCGCTCGCGCATTACGTCTCGGTTTGCTTCATAGATTGTGAAGGTGGGGACGAGCGTAAAATCGCGCGCCAGTAACTCATCGATCGTTGACTGCCACGTCTTTGTCCCGCGCTGTGCTGACTGGCTCCACAGTTTACCCGCCTCGCCAAAACGCCATTGCTCGTCCGAGTAGTTGTAGTCCGCCGGATAATCTTGAATCGTACGATCGTTAAACATGGCTTCCGGCAGGCCGTACCAGTGCTCCATGCTGTCAAGCCCGAGTCGCGCGCTATCGAGCACGTTCATGTGATACACACCATTTTGATCGTGGTGGCTGGCCGTACCCATACCCAGCCGTTGAGCTTCGTCATAGACCGCAGCCAACGCCTCTTCGGTACCTCCCCTTAGCTTGACACCCTTTGCTCCGCGCGCCTTTACAGCACGAACCCAGTCCCGAGCGCCCTGCTCATCACTGATTTCAAATTGAGCCAAAGAGGTCCCAGGGAACATGGCAAACGGGACAATATCGGGGGCAACGATTTCGTTTCGCGCGGCGCGCGCAGCGTGGCTCACCGTCCAGTCAAGACCCATGACCGACCCCGTGTCGCGAACAGTGGTAATACCGTGTGCCAGCCAGAGCTTAAACACGTACTCCGGCGGTGTAATAGGTCCCACAACCCCTTCATAGGGATTCGCAATGTGGACGTGCGCGTCGATGAAGCCGGGCAAGGCGGTCATACCGCGGGCATCCACTCGGTGCTCTCCGGGCACCGGTTTTGGCGGATAGCTGACAATCTGAGCGATGGTATCGCCCGAGATGACAATCGATACCGGACCTCGTGGGGGCGCGCCGAGACCATTGACCAGCATGACGTTTTCAACCACCAACCGGTCGAACGGACCGTCTCCCTCTGTGTCCATGCGATCAGGTGCTGGACTGGGTATGACAACGCCCATGGCTTTAAATCGTGACGGTCCCTCTTCACCCGGTTCGACGGTCGCACTGAACACGTCAAACGAGAGTATTAGACTTAGCGCCACACCTACTGCGGAAAAACGTCGAGACAGTCTTTCCTTGGGCTTCTTTTTTCTTAATTTCTCAAACATAAAGTCCACCTGATCCACTCTTTATCGGACAACCCCGGTTACTTTTAACCAACAGTGTGCAAGGTTTATAACGAGGCTGTATCGAAACTGTATTTGCGAAACTCACAATCAAGTGCGTAACCCAGTGCCTCGTAAACCGACTGCGCTGCGGTATTGGCATGTGCAGTTTCAAGATCGACTCGCGTGGCACCCTGTGTCTTTGCCCACGCATGAGCGTGTCTTAGCAACATTGACGCAACACCCCTCTGTCGGGCTGTTGGGTCAACGTACACGTCGTAAAGGACATAAAAGGGCTTCATCTCGACAGAGCAGAACGCCGGATAAAGCTGAGTGAACCCCAACATCACGTCGTTTTCCTGATACACAAAAAGGGTGGCGCGTTTAAGCGCCATATTGTCCCTAATCCACGCCTTTGCTCCGTCCAAATCGCTGGGCTGCTCGTAAAACATCCGGTAAGCATTAAACAAAGGGGCAATGCCATCGACATCGCTCAACCAAGCCTCGCGTACAGTCATAGTGATCCTCTAGGTCAGAAGAGACAAGTCCAGGGCTTGAGCGTACACCCAGAGTGCGCATTAAATCCAAAATCGTGATGTCATGTTGAATACTCCGCCTAAGGTCGCTGAATGTTAAGACAGAGAAGAAACGCCCAAACAGTGGTCATCATTGGACTTGGGGACACCGGTGTTCTCGTCGCATCGCGGCTCGTAAAACAGTTCAAGGTCATTGGAATCACCACGAAACCCAACCTGGTTAGCGGCCAGGAACTCGGCAAGCGATTGACAGATCTCCCCTGGTGGAGGATGCATTACAACACCCCACTCAAACGCTTCCTTGGCTTGAGCGCAGTCGAGATTATTCAGGCCAAAGCAGAATGGGTCAATCCGGAACAACGCTCTGTACGCGTTCGACTTCCTGACGGCCTCGACAGGGTCATTCGCTACGATTATCTAGTCATTGCGTCAGGCACATCCAATGGCTTTTGGCGGGACGACTCGATTCGTTCGGCGACAGAAATTGATGACGCCCTTCAAGCAGACGCCGCGCGCATTGAGACGGCAAACACGATCGCTGTCGTGGGTGGGGGTCCCTGTGGTGTCAGCTGCGCACTCAACATTCGCCGTGCCGACCCGACAAAACAAGTAACACTCTACTTCTCGGGAGATCAACCACTGGTGGGATACCACCCTACCGCCCAAGACTACTATGACAAGCTTCTTAAAGACGCGGGGGTGACGCTACAAAACAACGATCGCGCGATTGTGCCATCGGTAACCCCTGCCTCTGGCTTGATCAACTTCGAGTCAGGTGCATCAGCCGAGGCCGAAACCATCTTATGGACCGTGGGTAACCGGGAACCACATTCACAGTATTTACCCACCGAACTTCTCGATGCTGAAGGCTTTGTAAAAACGCAGTCCACACTCGAAGTCGAGGGCAGCGACACGATATTCGCGATTGGCGATGTGGCGTCAACGGACCCCGACCGATCTTCAGCACGAAATTGGGCCTACGGGATTTTGGTTAACAACATCAAGCGAAAAGCCGCAGGAAAATCCGTTAACCAGTTTTACAAACCACCACCGAATCGATGGGGGTCGATCGTCGGTCCTCAAGCGGACGGACTGACACTGCATCAACACACGGGTAAGCGGGTGAGACTCTCTCGGTGGTTAGTGGATAACGTTCTGCTTCCCACCGTGGTTCAACGTATGATTTACCGTGGCGTGGCCCGCTCAGTCGATTAGCCAGCGTCCTAACCTGCTTTGGCCATGGGGAAACGAATAAATTCGCTGACCAGCATTTGTGCAAAGCTCGAAGGGTCGGGCCGTTGAGTTGTCAGAACGCCCCGTGACCTCAGGGCAGCCTCAAGCACGTCCAAAATGCCGTCGAGTGTGAGATCGTCAGATTGATCACTCCACGTCGCTTTTTCCGCTTCATCCTTAAAGCAGTACGCCTTCCACGAAATCGAGTAACGCAGGTCTGACCAGCTGTAGCGCGCGGCTTCAAGCCCATTTAAATTGGCGAGAGACCACTGATCTCCCCCTTGGTAGGTCAGCGTCGCGCCTTTATCGATCTCAGGAAAGCTCCCTTTGGGGGTGACGCGTTCAACGCCGTGAAATACGGTATCGGTGTCGATGAGGATGGCCGTGTTGTGCATCGCCGGCATGGACTCTCGAGGACCTTGAGGGCCTTCAGGGAAGTAGGCAAAGGCGCCACCTGGATTAGCCCCAAACCAGGAGACGCAGGTTGCAATGGGGATCCGGTAATCGTCAAATAATCCAGAGTGGAGCATAGTGACTAACAGCCACTGCGGCATGTGTTTTCGGTCTGCACCTCTAAACTCAGGAACGTCAGTGTGGATCGCCAGCTCTTGTCCCGGGGTCAGTATGTTGGCGTAGACGATAGCAGGCACGACCAAAGGACGACCAGTGACCTCTCTTGCAACATTCAACAGGTCGGGATGCGTAAAAAAGGGTTCGACACCCGGCGCCTGAATCTCGTTTCCGTAGGCGTAAGTCTCTCGGAAATAGTTGGTCCGCTGCGCGGCTATCCTCACCTCGTCGGTATTACCGTGACCGTCAATTCCGTGCTGAATATAGTTAAACGCCGCGTCAAACCGTTGAGGGAGAGACTCGCCTATGCCCTCGTTCAGGGCCTCTTCTGCGTACGTGCGAAACACCTCACGAGCTTCGGCAATACGAAGCATCTGATCGGCTTCAGCGACTGTCATAAATGGCGTCATTGCTTTGTAACTGGCTCGCATAGCATTCCCTTATTCGTTGTTACTGCTCTGTTTTACCGCGTCTGTGTGGTGCACTCAACATGCCCTGTCGAATCGGTTACGGGATGAGCACCGAACTGCCTGTCGTGCGACGACCCTCAAGGTCTTTGTGCGCCGACACCACGTCGTCCAACGAATAGCGTTGATTAATATCCACTGTTAAGGCACCGGATTGAATAAGATCAAAAATACGATCGGCTGAGGCTTGCATCCAACCCGGTCTCGCCATGTGCGTGGCCAACGTTGGACGCGTGAAATAGAGCGACCCGCCAAGCGCCAACTCACCTGGCACGACACCATCAATTGGACCCGACGCATTACCAAAACTGACGAATGTGCCCAGCGGTGCCAAGAGTCCAAGACTCAATCGATAGGTCGATCTCCCCACACTGTCGTAAACCACTGGATAACCACTTGGTGCAGAGCCGCGAAGCCGTGTCTCGAGATCATCTTCAGTGCTCACAAAACATTCTGCGGCTCCGTGACTTAAGGCGAGCTTGCACTTCGCCTCGGTACTGGCTGTGCCGATCAGGCGAACCCCTTTCGCTTTGGCCCATTGGCAGGCAATTAAACCAACGCCCCCTGCCGCCGCATGAAAGAGCACGGTCTCACCCCCGTGGAGCACAAATGTATCGTTGAAAAGATAGTCCACAGTCATCGCTTTGAGTAATACAGCGGCGGCCTCTTCATCGGTCACAGCATCGGGAATTTTCACCAGCGCGCGGCGCGGTAGAACAATAGCCTCAGCGTACGCACCCATGGCCATCGCAAAGCCTACCCGCTCCCCCACATTCAGGTCGTCAACGCCGTCTCCAATAGCGTCTACACGACCCGCGCCTTCGCACCCTAAACCAGTAGGCAGTGCCAGAGGATAAAGCCCAGAGCGGTGGTAGGTGTCTATTAAGTTGATACCGCAAGCGCTCAGGCAGATGCGCACCTCACCCGGACCGGGCTCAGGTCTTGCCACCTCCCGGATGGACATCTGCTCTGGTCCACCGCACGAATCAACTCTCACCGCCTTCATTGTGCTCATCTGATCACTCCTCATTGCTGTTTTATTGCTGTCTCATTACTGTATCGGCACCAGAGCACCCTAGTGCTAAAGGCAATAACGCCTTATTAACGCCCGCAAAGTCTCGACAGCAGGCTGAATCTGGTCGAGCGGCAGGTACTCATTAGGCTGGTGCGCAACGTCAATAGATCCGGGCCCCATAACAATAGTTTCAAGACCCAGTGACTGCAAAAATGGCGCCTCCGTCGCGAAATTTACAGCGTCGGACACCTGACCCGACGCGTGCTCACAGGCAATCACTAAGTCGCTGTCCTTGGCTTGCTCGAACGCCGGAACGGGTTCAACTAACCGACGCATTTCAATATCAATACCGTGCAGTGCAGCAATCTCAATCAAGCGCGAATTCAGATCTCGCTCTACGTCTTGGTACTCAAGACCGGGCAACATGCGGACATCGAAACTAAAATCGAGCTCCCCACAAATGCGGTTAGGGCTGTCGCCGCCATGGACACACCCAAAGTTAAGGGTAGGGACAGGTACGGCCATGAGCTCACAGCGAAACTTCTGCGCCAACTCGTCCCGATATTGTGATAATGCCGCCAGTAAAGTCGGTAAAGCGTCAATAACGTTGTTACCCAGCTCAGGATCAGACGAGTGACCGCTCCGACCACGCATCTTGACACCTTGCATCATGATGCCCTTGTGCATTCGCATCGGTCTGAGGTCCGTAGGCTCGCCCACAACGGCGGCTCGAGCCTGCGGTAGGTAGTCTTTCGTCAGCGATCGAGCACCGCGCATGGTGCTTTCCTCATCAGCAGTCGCCAGTAAATACAGTGGTGACTTAAAGTCTTTTGGATCAAACGCAGCCGCCGCTTCCAACGCCACAGCGAAAAACCCTTTCATGTCGGTACTGCCCAAGCCATACAACCGGCCGTCTCGTTCATCAAGCGTCAGTGGATCCGAATCCCAACCTTCCGCGTCAAACGGCACCGTGTCGGTATGGCCAGACAATACAAGCCCCGAGGGCTGACCGCCCGTCTCGCAACAATCGCCCAAAGAAGCTATTAGGTTGGCCTTTGTGTTCGCGTCAGAGCCCAGCTCTTGAATCTCAACAGCCCAGCCATCGCTCTGTGCGTACTCGGCAATATGGTGAATCACCTTCCGATTACTGCTGTCCCAGTGTGGGTCAGGCGAACTGACAGAATCAGCCGCAACAAGTGCAGAGACCCGGTGAATAATTTGCTGCTCGCTGGTTGGCATAGGCCCCTCTTTTTGAACCGCAGACCCTTAGGGTAGCCTCATCTTGATTCAGCGTCACCACACTTAAAACGCGACTAGATCGGTTATGCTGAGGTATGACAGAGCACTATCAAATCACGGCGAAAAGCAATCCAGACAGCGCAGGGCTGACCGTTAACGTGTTGCCACAAGGCGCGTCTATTTCTGGAATAACGGTGCATCTCGCCGATAGGAGTACAGACGTCGTACTCGGTTATTCGTCAACCAAGGATTACTCGTCTGATCCGTTTTACATGGGCTCTACCGTGGGGCCCGTGGCAAACCGTTTGCGGGATGGGAAATTTTCAATCGCGAGCGAGTCATTCGCCATTGACGTCAATGAATTAGAGCGCGCCAACCTACTTCACGGAGGCGCTAAAGGGCTGCATCAGCAAACCTTTGAACCCGCGCCCAGCCACGATGGTCACGCGCTTGCGTTTTCTCTAGAACTTGCACATTTGGAAGACGGTTTTCCTGGCGATCGAACAATTACAGTGCGTTATGTCCTGGTCGATCCATTGAGCCTCCAGATCGACTTTTTCGCCACGACAAGTCAGCCCACGATCATGAACCTTGCCAGTCACCCCTACTTCAACTTAGGGGGCCCACTCAGTGACCACGAGCTGAAGGTGAACGCCAAGGCGTTCAATGAGGTTGATGATCGACTTTTGCCGACAGGCGTACTGCATTCGGTCGTCGGAACGGCTCTGAATTTTCGGGACTGGCGAACGCTCAAGAGTACACCAATCGATAACAGCTTTGTCCTGAGCAAGCGGTCAAGTTTGCACCACGCGGCGAGTCTGCGTCTCGCATCCTCAAACCTCCAACTCGACTGCCTGACGACACAGGCAGCGCTGCAAATTTACACCGGTGATGACCTTTCAGCGCCGTTCACAACGCGCGCCGGTATCTGCTTGGAAGCTCAGGGTTTTCCAGATGCGCCCAATCACGCGTCGGCGCCCAGCATTGCCTTGATGCCGGGACAGATTTATCGCCACAGAACACTTTACCGCTTCGGTCACATCGCTGAGAAATAGACCCGGCCTCGCAACATTAGTTAAAGTCGCGCTCGTCCCACCAAGGGAAAAACTCGGGCATATCGCGGCTCACCTTTCCTGGATAACGCGCAGGTCGCTTCTCCAAGAAGGATTTAACCCCCTCTTGGGCATCCGCTGACTTACCGGTGAAGTAAACGCCTCGCGAGTCTATTTGATGCGCCTCCATCGGGTGGTCGGCACCCAACATCTTCCACATCATTTGACGTGCCATTGCCACTGACACGGCCGACGTCTCATGACAAAACTCTGCCGCCAACGCCCGCGCGGCGGGCAGGAGTTCATCTGCCCCGTAGACAGTCCTAACAAAGCCCCTCTCTAACGCCTCTTTAGCATTGAAAATGCGACCCGAAAACGTCCACTCTAATGCCGTACTGATACCGACAACGCGGGGAAGAAACCAGCTCGATGCTGCCTCAGGAACAATTCCTCGTTTTGAGAACACAAAGCCGTACTTCGCGTTCTCTGATGCCAGTCGGATATCCATCGCACACTGCATGGTGGCGCCTATTCCGACTGCCGGACCGTTACAGGCAGAGATGACTGGCTTTAAACACTCGTAAATTCGCAGGGTGAGTAATCCCCCTCCATCTCGCGGGATACCCTCAGACTTAGGCTTATAGTTGAACGTATCACCTCCTCCGCCGAGATCTGCACCCGCACAAAATGCGCGCCCAGAGCCCGTGAAAATAATCGCTTTTACGCCGTCGTCAGCGTCAGCCGCATCGAGTGCCGCGATGACCTCGTCGCGCATCTCGTTATTAAACGCATTGAGCCGCTCTGGACGATTAAGTGTAATCGTCAGAATGCCATTCTCGACCTCATAGAGTATCGTTTCGTAGTTCATTATTAGTGTTCTCCTTCACCCAACTTGAGCCGTAGGCCACGCCTTATGTGCGGCGAACCTTCTTGAAATTTGCATCTTCTAGGATCGAAGAATCGTCTCTAAGCGCTCAATACACCCGCGCATACTTCCCTCAATAAAAGGCTCTATCGACGCGGGTATGACTGATGCCTGCCAAACGAGCCGGCAGCCCACCTCACTCGCCATAATCTGCACTCGCGCATGATGTGACTCCAAGCCACCGGGACTTTCAAAACATGAATACTCTAGCGTTCTAGTCTCGTCGTCGTGCTTCAAAATACGTTCTTTAATAGCGCCAGCACCGGGCAGCACAAGTGACCTCACCTCGCCATCAAAAGAGCAGCTTTCCACACCCGGCACCCAATCGACTCGATCAGGTGTTCCAAGAATGTCCCATAGCGCCTCGGGGGTTGCGGAGAATTCATGTTTGATCTCTATCGCCATTTCGTGAGTACCTTCCTTTGCCTCTAGGGGCTGAGTATTTACAGTATCGAAAAAAGCGTCTCTCCGGCAATGCGCACGCACTCTAAAATGATCCTGTCATTTGTGCGAGACTCACGCTGAACAGCATTGCTGCCGTGACACCCACTCATCTTGAACAGGACAATACGATGCTTAACCTCACTATTTGGCACAATCCCCGTTGCTCAAAATCACGAGTAACGCTTGGCCTATTGCAAGAAAGGGGTATTGATCCGGTTCAAGTCAGATACCTCGAGAATCCACCAACGGACGCTGAGATCAGAGCCGCGCTAATCGCACTTAAAATGAAGCCGTTTGAACTCATACGACGCAACGAGGCCGCGTTTAAAGAACTGAAGCTTTCCAGAGCATCGACAGATGACGAACTTATTGCCGCCATGGCTAATCACCCAATCTTGATCGAGCGGCCCATCGTTTTTACGGGTAAGAACGCCGTCATAGGACGACCGCCAGAAAATGTCCTGCGGCTCTTAGAGGGCTGAATTTCAAGCAAGAAAATGGAGCAGGCATACCCCTGTCTGTAAAAACCGTCGTCGCCGAAAATTGACCAAACCGTTAGACGATCGTTAACGTCGAGTGTCTTCTATTTCGACCACTTCTACGACTGACTTGATGGCTTTATTGAAGTCGCTTTCCAGGCCCTGCCGATGCCATTTAGTCAGCAAACAAGTGATTTGCTTCTCAAGAAAACGCCTTTCCATCTTTAGTAACACGCAGCTCAGATTAGTATTATCCACTGCTTCCCCCAGGCGAGCTGGCGATTAAAATTTTGCCGCTCTTATCTGACTTTACTCTAATACGGGGCTATATCCATCAATATCCCCCTTTTTTTACCGTGCGCGAATTCACTTAAGGACACCAACGAACCCGTTTTTGAGGCAGGGCTTGAGATGCAGCGCGATTGTTACGTTCGTATAAAAGCGCGGTTCGCTCCCCGCCCTCGCAAAACAGTACGGACGATGCCTGCGGGG
>ENA-OREB01000040-OREB01000040.1-marine-metagenome-genome-assembly--contig:-NODE-40-length-66524-cov-5.160715_pt1 | contig 66524 bp, 69 predicted proteins | sample MGYA00248625_ERZ508552 | MGnify/ENA primary metagenome ERZ508552 (study PRJEB26219, sample SAMN06267888) | marine metagenome | isolation source: Monterey Bay, California, USA | place: USA:Monterey Bay...
GACAGACTGTCACTCGGTTTCAAGGGGTCATCAGGCCGCATATCTAACCTCTCGATCGGATGCATGGAACACCATAAAGAGAATGGCCATGAGATAAACGGGCCTCAGTATCTGTGTTATTCGTCCAGTAATAAGTTGTGGTGTAAAGAACACGTCATCCATTGCGATCACATCTTCAATAAATGCCACCCATGAGATAAGTGCAATGACCTTCAAAACTAACGTCGTATTGTTTTTAAGAACGCGACAGCTCACGTAGAGTAGCAATAGAAAGCCAGTCAGAGCCCCACGATACAAAATGAGCTCCTGCGTGAGCTTGACCGCGTCGTTAGACGTCAGTAACGCTCCGCCTAACTGAGCAACCGTGACCGTATGAAATATGACCGACAATGCGAAGAAAAACACAATCAGCTCACACAACATGTAAACATCAATTTTATTCTTCATTTTAATTGCCGGTCCTCACCAACAGGCTCACCACCAACATCTGGGCTGGCAGGCCCGTCCACTATTCTCGGATAGACTGCGCCCATTCCTCATCATGATCAACTTTTAGCGGTGGTGCGAGCCAGCCACGCGTTTAAATTGCCTTATCGGGTCTGATTTGTCACAACCTAAAGTCTTTATCGTCTCAATCCGAAATCACTGAACTCGCCCGCCGCTTAGACCCTCAGGTGGTCTGTGACTACCTTTTTGACATCGGTTTAGTTGAAAAGGGTTGTGCTATCAGTCTGTGCGAACATTTCAGGTCTCAATCCCCAGAGGTTGTTGCTAAGCAACAGCCAAGTTACTGCTATGGTTATGGAAACGCTGGCATCGGGTAAGAGAACTAATGCAGCGAAAGATGATGCCGCCGGACGAGCTATAGCAAGCCATCTAGAAAAACAGATCAAAGGTGTCACGCAGAGCATCACCGATCTATCGGACGCCACGATTGTGCTTCAAGTGGCACGGCATCCGTTGAAACCACGTTACACCGTATATCTACGTGAACTTGCAGTTCAGGCTGCGAATGGCTCGTATTCAGATGGCGGCAGATAAAGCCTGAATAATGAAGCAACGCAGTTACTGGCTGAGATTGATCGTATGGTCAGCACCATTAGCTTTGGTGGTCAATCATGGTTACGGGTATCCTAGTGGCATACCGAGAAAACGGGGAAGAAAGGTTTTCTAGATCCGAAAATACAAAGGGGAACAACAACTTAGCGTTATTGCTCCCCTTTAAGATGGTGCGGAAGGCGGGACTTGAACCCGCACAGCCATAGGCCACTACCCCCTCAAGATAGCGTGTCTACCAATTCCACCACTCCCGCAATTTTTTTGATTCAGTCGATCGGCAGATCGCTAAAATCGGAACTATCAATTGGCTCATCCGCAAGCGGTAGATCACCCGCAGGGGCCAAGGGTTGTGCTTCAAGTGCACCCAAAGGCACTTCAAATCCTAAATCGTCGGTGTCCGCAAATTGTTGGTCCGCGATCATCGCAAGACCAAAACTCGTCGCAAAAAACAGTGCTGAAAGCCAGCCTGTCGCTGACGTCAAAACGTTACCACCGCCCGATGAGCCAAAAACCGTTTGTGACGACCCGCCGCCGAACGATGCGCCCATGTCAGCACCTTTGCCCCGCTGCAGCAATATAAGGCCAATAATCGCAAGCGCCACCAGAAGGTGAACAACTAAAATGACTTGATTCACTTGTTTCTCCGAAACAGGCGTTAACGACCGACGAAAACACCATTACCAAGGGGGCGCGAGTCTACCCAAGTGACATCGACAGGGCAAGACTCTTGTTAAGCCGCCTGCTTAATTGCGTCCGCCACTTCGTGTGCAAGACGATCAATCTCAACGGTCTCATCACCCTCAACCATAACGCGAATTACCGGCTCAGTTCCTGATGGCCGTAAGAGCAGTCGACCACGCCCTTCCAACGCCGCCTCGACTCGATCGCAGGCATTTTTAATCGAAGAATGCGCAGCCATATTAAAGTCTTTACCAATGCGCACATTAATCAATACTTGCGGCAGCGGCGTGAAACCGGAGGCAAGTTCAGCGATCGATCGACCCGAGGCCATGACGGCAGCAAGAACTTGCAGGGCCGCGATGACGCCATCACCCGTGGTGCTGACTTCGCCACAAATAATATGGCCCGAAGATTCGCCACCCAAGCTCCAGCCTTCTGCGTTCATAAGCTCTTTGACATATCGATCCCCGACTTTCGCCCTCGCCAATCGAAGTCCACCCGCTTCCAGGGCTAATTCCAAACCCATGTTAGTCATTAGCGTACCAACGACCCCAGCATCCGAGTCACCGTTCGCTAAGCGATGCATGGCGAGGATATACAGCACATCATCACCCGTGAGCAACTCCCCGTGCGCGTTGACCATTTGCAGTCGATCGCCGTCACCGTCAAACGCGATACCAATATCCGCACCTTCCGCGACAACACGTGCCTGAAGCGCTTCAGGTTCAGTAGAGCCCACGCCGGCGTTAATATTGTACCCGTCTGGCGTTGCGCCAATAACCACAGTCTCGGCACCCAACTCATCAAATACAGCGGGCGCTATGTGATAGGTCGCACCATGGGCGCAGTCAATCACGAGTTTCAATCCCTTCAGACTCAAAGACTCGGGGAACGTCGCTTTACAATACTCGATATATCGACCGGCAGCGTCGACAATACGACTGGCTTTGCCGAGCTGCTCGGAATCCACAGTCACCATTAGGCTGTCTATCATGGCTTCGATTTGCAACTCGAGCTCATCCGAAAGCTTACTGCCCTTGTCATTAAAGAACTTGATGCCATTGTCAAAGTACGGATTGTGCGATGCGCTGATGACAATTCCTGCTTCCGCTTTTTGGGTTCGCGTCAATAAGGCGATTCCCGGCGTTGGCAGTGGGCCCAGTAACTTCACATTGGCACCGGCAGCCACCAGACCTGCCTGCAAAGCAGACTCGAGCATGTAGCCAGACACTCGCGTATCTTTACCAATCACTACCGTCGGCTTTGAACCGTCTGCACCTGCAAATACTTTCCCAGTCGCCCACCCTAGCTTCAGCATAAAGTCGGGCGTTACCGGCGAGTCGCCCACGCGTCCTCGGATGCCGTCGGTACCAAAATACTTCCGTGTCACAATTCCCCCTTTGTTGCACGCCATACAGCCAATGCATCGGCCGTTTCTGCAACATCATGCACTCGAATAACCGCCGCCCCGCCCTCTGCAGCCAAAACCGCCAGCACCGCACTGGGTACGATCCGATGAGAAGCCGGTCGGCCCGTAATGGCGCCGATCATAGACTTTCGAGAGAGTCCGACCAAGAGTGGCAGTTCAAATGAGGCAAATTCACGCAGCCGACGCAATATTTCGTAGTTTTGTGGCACCGTCTTACCAAAACCAAACCCCGGATCGATAAGAACCCGGCTTCGCGCCACCCCAGCGATGAGGCACTCATCAACACGCGCTTTGAGAAATGCCATCACGTCACTGACCACATCTTGATAGTCGGTGTGCGCCTGCATTCGCTCCGGCTCTGCTGACATGTGCATCAGTGAGACCGGCACACCCGCCTGCACTGCAACCTCGAGCGCACCAGCGCGTGTCAGCGCTCGCACATCATTTAGCATCCCGATGCCTGCCATTGCCGCTTCTCGCATAACGACAGGGTTACTGGTATCGATCGACAAAATAACATCCACACGCGAGGACAGTAGTGCTATCGCACCCATCACGCGGTCAAGCTCCTCTTGCGTGGAGACGGCTTCAGCCCCGGGTCGAGTAGACTCGCCACCAATATCCAAGATCACCGCGCCATCGGCGACCATCTGGGCCGCTCGCATTAAAAGGCGATCTTCGAGGAGACCGTTGCTAGAAAGGAGCGCACCGCCGTCGGAAAAAGAATCGGGCGTTAGGTTGAGAACGCCCATGATCTGAGGAGTGTCCAGCGAAAGTTGACGCCCACCGCAGTTCAGGCTAAGTGCCACAACTGTTTAGTGCGTGATCGGATCGCCCACACTCTCGTCACCAGGCGAGGACGCTTCGGGGTCCGATGGTGAATCTGAAGGGCCGTCAGTCCAATCTGCCGGTGGACTGGGCTTGCGGCCTTCCATAATTTCATCAATTTGCCCAGCATCAATCGTTTCGAACTGCATCAACGCTTCAGCCATCATGTCCATCTTGCTTCGATGTTCCTCAAGCAAACCGCGTGCGCTCTCATAGCACTCGTCGATAATTGATCGGACCTCTTTGTCGATGGCCCGCGCCGTCTCATCCGACATCGCTTTTGAGGGCTGACCCGCAGAGCGTCCCAAGAATACCTCTTCGCCACCTTCGTCATACAAAAGCGGGCCCATGGTGTCCGACAGACCCCACTTGGTGACCATATTGCGTGCAATTTCTGTCGCACGCTGAATATCGTTGGACGCACCGGTCGTAATGCCCTCTTTACCGAGCGTCATCTCTTCCGCGACACGCCCACCAAACAGGCTAGTGACCTGACTGATAATGTGACGTCGTGTGTGACTGTAGCGGTCTTCCTCGGGCAAGAACATGGTCACCCCGAGTGCGCGCCCACGAGGAATAATCGAGACCTTATAGACCGGATCATGCTCGGGCATGAGTCGACCTACAATGGCATGCCCAGCCTCATGATACGCGGTGTTTAATTTCTCTTTTTCGGACATCACCATTGAACGACGCTCAGCGCCCATCATGATTTTGTCTTTCGCAAGCTCAAAGTGCTGCATACCGACCGAGCGAACACCCGCGCGCGCGGCAAAAAGTGCCGCCTCGTTCACTAAGTTGGCAAGGTCTGCACCCGAAAACCCCGGCGTTCCTCGCGCAATCTTCGAGGCTTCTACATTTTCAGCGAGTGGCACTTTGCGCATATGCACTTTTAAGATTTGTTCACGGCCGCGAATATCAGGCAGACCCACCGTCACTTGCCGGTCAAACCGACCCGGCCGTAATAAAGCAGGATCAAGCACGTCAGGGCGGTTAGTCGCAGCAATGACAATAACGCCGTCATTCCCGCCAAAACCGTCCATCTCGACCAGCAACTGGTTCAGCGTCTGTTCACGTTCATCGTGTCCACCACCCAGGCCGGCACCTCGATGTCGTCCAACCGCATCGATCTCGTCGATAAAAATAATACAGGGCGACTGTTTCTTTGCCTGATCAAACATATCGCGGACTCGCGACGCACCCACACCGACAAACATCTCGACAAAGTCAGAACCAGAAATTGAGAAGAACGGCACTTTGGCCTCGCCCGCGATCGCTTTAGCGAGAAGCGTTTTTCCAGTTCCGGGTTGACCCACCATTAATACGCCGCGTGGAATCCGCCCGCCCAACTTTTGGAATCGGCTGGGATCGCGCAAAAATTCGACTAACTCCTGAACATCTTCCTTGGCCTCGTCAACGCCTGCCACATCGGCAAAGGTGGTGGTAATTTGATCTTCGCCCATCAACTTTGCTTTGCTTTTACCAAAGCTCATCGGACCACCACGACCACCGCCCCCGCCTTGCATCTGCCGCATGAAAAACATGAAAACAGCCAAGATTATTAAGATCGGGAAGCTCGCCACGAGTAACTGTGTCCAGACAGACTGTTGCTCCGGCTGCTTACCTTCGACAATCACATTGTGGGTGAGAAGATCATCCATCAGCTTTGGATCTTCCACCATCGGTCGAATGGTCTCAAAACTTGACCCATCCTTCCGCTCGGCACTGATGGACAGGCCGTCAACGACCACCTTCGACAGGCGATCATTCTGCACCTCTTGAATAAACGCAGAGTACCCGACTTGCTCATTTTTACCCTGGGTATTGAAGTTGTTGAACACCGACAACAGCACTGCTGCAATCGCGAGCCACAACAACATATTCTTCGCCATATTGTTCAAATCACCATCCTCCGGCTTAACGTTGGCGCGTAAAAGATCACCAGTATAGCGGGCTGTTCGCAAAACCACGCACTCTTTGGAACATGGAGACGGTTACACCCTATTTCAAGGATCTACGCAAATTTCTTGGTATTGGCTCTAACCACGAAAACCTTTGGCCACCACATAGACCTCTTTAGACCGTGGTCTGGACGCGGCAGGCTTTCGACTGTGGACCGTAAGAAAACGTTCGCGGACAGACTTAAGCCACTCATCAAACCCTTCTCCATGAAATACTTTGGCCACAAAAACGCCGCCTTGGGGGAGAATCTGCACCGCGAGATCGAGCGCCAGCTCAACCAAATACATCGCCTTGGGCTGATCCACACTGACGATACCACTCATATTAGGCGCCATATCTGAGAGCACGGCGGACGGGACACTCTCCCCAATAACCTGCTGAATCTGATCAAACACAGACTGCTCGGTAAAATCGCCTTCAATAAAATCAACGCCAGCCAAGGCGTCCATTGGAAGAATATCGCTAGCCACCACTCGACCCTTATGGCCCACAAGGTGGGCGGCGACCTGCGACCAACCTCCAGGCGCACTGCCCAAATCAACCACTGTCATTCCCGGCCGTATGAACCGATCTTTGTCATTCAGTTCGATGAGCTTATAGCAGGCTCTGGATCGATAGCCCTCAGCTTGCGCACGCTGAACATAAACATCGTCGCGGTGTTCTTTGAGCCACGCCTTACTCGAACTACGCTTCTTTGCCATTTTGAGGGACTCCTGAACCAATGACCGGTAGAATACCAGCTCATGAACCATTCAACTCACCACTTGAGAGTCGCAACGTGGAAAACCGATTACTGAAACAATATCGCGCCATCGCACACAAACTTCACCCTATTGTAACCGTGGGTGGTCAAGGTTTAACCGAAGGCATTCAGATTGAACTCGATCGTGCACTGACAGATCACGAACTCGTTAAAATTAGAGTCAACGTGGGAGATCGGGAGACCCGCGACACCATTATAAAAAGCCTCACAGAAACGAGCGCTGCCGAACTCGTCCAAAAAATAGGTCACACCGCGACACTGCTGCGGCATTCGTCAAGTGCCGACCCTCGGAAGTCAAACCTCCAACGCCCTCTTTAATGTCTAACGTCCTCGAGTTTCCGAGTCGCGAAAAGCAAGCCTATGCGTTTTTATCCGAAAGTCTCGCTGTCCTCCTCAGAGACAAAGGCGCCGACGAGACATTGATCGCTCATGCCACAGCCTTACTCCTCAAGGTGTATGGGGAAACACAGGGCAGCACTGAGTTTTCGTTCACGGTAGACCTGCCTGACGACTTGACGCCTGCGCAAATTGCACAGCTGCGGCAGCAGATAGAAGTGGGGACCGACGCGCAAAGGAGGCATCACCATTCGTTAATGATTCGAATGGCGGCACAATTGCTTCTCACGGAACTCAAACTGTTTCAGTACGGACGCGAGGAGCCTCGCTAGAGCATAGAAACCAATCCATGGACTGCAAACGCTGCAATCCACGCTAACACGAGATAACTCAACAGCAGCCGCATGGCAAAACCAGTCGACTTTGATTCTCTCGCAAGCAACGCCACCGTCGACACGCACTGAAGTGCGATCGTGAAAAACACCACCAGCGCTGCGCCAGACGCCGCCGTCAGCCCCGACTCGGCAATCCGCTCAGCAAGCGGCGCAGGGTCGTCATCTGCGTTCTCGATACCAAAAATAGTGCCCAAAGTCCCTACGAAGACTTCTCGAGCCAAAAACGAGGCTAAAATGGCGACGCCGTAACGCCAATCCAGGCCAAGCGGCTCAAAAACAGGCTGAATCCAAGTACCCAGGGTTGCCAACCAGGAGGTCGACAGATCCTCGCCACCATTGGGGAAGTAGCCCAGGAACCACACCATAACCGTAACCGTGAAAATAATACTGCCGGCTTTTTGTACAAAGTGCCCGGCCCGATTCACCGACGCATGAATAATGGGCAAAATATTGGGTGTCCGATACGCGGGCAGCTCGAGTATAAAGGCCTGCTTGCGCGACTCAGACTCACCCAACCTGCTTGCAACGGAGGCCACGAGCAGTGCTGATACAATGCCAAAAAAATAGATACCGGACATGACGAGACCTTGCCAACCCACCAGCCCACCAAAAGCCGTCGTATCGGGAATTAAGACCGTGATCAGCAGTGCGTAAACGGGTAATCGCGCCGAGCACGGCATGAGTGGAATAGCAACATAAGTCATCAAACGCTCTTGCCGCGACGACATCGTTCTTGTCGCATAAATCGCCGGTATCGCGCACGCCACTCCGGAAAGCAATGGCACAAAACTTTTACCCGACAGACCAAAATAGCTCAGTGGTCTGTGACAAATAAGCGCGGCTCTTGCGAGATACCCAGAGTCCTCTAATGCACCGATAATCAGCGTCAAAACAAAGATTTGAGGCACAAACACCAGGAAGGCACCGAGACCACCAAATACGGCATCTGCAAAAAAGTCCGCAAAAATGCCCTCGGGAACCAAAGGCACCAACCAGGCGCCAAGACCCAAAATAAATGCCTCGACACCATCCATTAACGGCGCAGACCATGTAAAAATCGCTTGGAAGAACAGCGTCATAATAACGACAAACGCCAAGCCGCCCGAGGCAGTCCCAAGCAACCAGTTGTCAATCTTGGCCTGCCGACGCACTAATAATTCACCCTGAGGAACAAAACGATCGGCTATTTGTTGGGCCGAACCTTCTATCAGCACATCGGGCGTGTCGGCCCAAGGCGATTGCGCTGCATTGGTACTGAGCAACGCCACCTCAGCGGCCTCAACACCATCACCGGTTCTCGCGCTGACCGGCAACACAGGCACACCCAGCGACTCACATAAGCCGTCGAGATCAATAGCAAGCTCATTGTGCTCAAGGATGTCCATCATGTTGAGCAGCACTAGAAATGGCTTTTTAGACCGTGCGGCTTCGCGCGCCACCTGCAGACAATAGGTCAGGCCTTTTTCGAGTCGGGTCGCATCCAGCACCATAGCGACGACTGCAGGTCGCTCGTCTGCCAGTGCGGAACGAAGGGCCTCTATTGCCACTTCTTCTTCACCAGAGATTGCGTTTAAAGAGTAAGTCCCAGGGAAATCCCAAACCTGTGCTCGGGTATCTGATCGTAATGCACCAGAGCCGACGTCAATCGTAATGCCCGGGTAGTTGGCCACCTTGTGCTGCAATCCCGTTAATCGATTAAATAGCGCGCTTTTCCCTGAATTGGGTGCACCCACCAGAAGCACGTTCTTCATGATGGTGTGTCGTCTGTGAGAATAACGAGGTCTGCAGTGTCCTTATCAAGACTGTAGGTCGCATTACCCAAGGCGAAAACGCGGGGCGCTCCAAAACCAGGTTGAAGGAGGCATCTGACCGGCCGCCCCTTGCGAAAGCCAATATCGACTAACCGCTGGGCGGCTACATTACCCGTGCAGTCGTTTACCGAACTCACACATGCAGACGCACCGACTGACAGGGACCAAAGACTCATCAAATTTCGGGGATTAGACATGGCAGTCAGACCGCCACCTCGACGTCAGAGGTGGCGCACCTGTTCAATCTCGTAATAAATATCACCACTCGGCGCTTTGACGACAACTTCATCGCCCTCTGACTTACCGACGAGCGCTCGCGCAATGGGTGAACTCACGGAAATCATATTTTGCTTAACGTCTGCTTCGTCCTCACCCACAATGCGGTAAGTGACCTGAGAGTCGTCATCAACATTTATCAAATCCACGGTCGCACCAAATAGAACACGGCCAGTAGGCGTGAGGGTCATAATATCGATGACCTGTGCATTCGATAACTTGTATTCAAGCTCCTTAATTCGCCCCTCGGCAAAACTCTGCTGCTCACGCGCCGCGTGATACTCCGCATTTTCCTTGAGGTCACCGTGCTCTCGCGCCTCGGCGATCGCTGCGACAATACGAGGTCTGTCGACCTTCTTTAATCGCTCAAGCTCTTCTCGCAGTGTCGCTTCGCCCGCGACCGTCATTGGGACTTTATTCATTTGCCAAACTCACATGCAAGTCCTGCAGCCTGCGGACCTGCCCATCAGGTTCTCGCTCCAACGACATGCATATGGCGTCGGCTGCAGCCAAAGTCGTAGTGTAGAACACCTGATGCTGTTCGGCACTCGAGCGAATAGATGCCGAGTCAAGAATTGCCGTTCGACCCTCTGTCGTATTGATAATGAGTGACGCTTCGTCGTTCTTAATAAGGTCAACAATATGCGGTCGTCCTTCCGCAACCTTGTTCACCAAACGGACTTCAAGACCCGCCTCCTTGAGTGCGGCAGCAGTGCCCTTGGTTGCCGCGAGCGTAAAACCAGCATCGACAAGTCGCTTGGCGACATCAATTGCGGCAGCTTTATCTGCGTCTCGCACACTGAACAGGGCCAAGCCAGACTGTGGCGTGATGTCTCCCGCACCCAACTGAGCTTTTGCAAACGCGTCGGCAAAGGTCAATCCAGTACCCATTACCTCGCCCGTAGATTTCATCTCTGGCCCGAGAATAGGGTCAATGCCGGGGAACTTATTAAAGGGCAACACCGCTTCCTTCACGCTGAAGTAACTCGGGACCACTTCCTTAGTGAATCCCTGCGCTTGGAGTGATTGGCCAGCCATGCAACGAGCAGCAATTTTCGCCAGTGAAACACCGATGGCTTTGGACACGAAGGGGACCGTCCTCGACGCTCGCGGATTAACCTCGATCACAAAGATCTCATCGTCCTGCCAGGCCAGCTGAACATTCATCAACCCCTTCACCTCAAGCTCAATGGCCATTGCCTTCACAATGTCGCGCATTTCATCTTGAACGTCAGCCGGCAAACTGTAAGGCGGTAGTGAACACGCAGAGTCGCCCGAGTGAATACCCGCCTGCTCAATGTGCTGCATAATCGAACCAATGACTACGTGCTGTCCGTCCGAGACCGCATCAATGTCGACCTCTATCGCGGCACTTAAAAAGCTATCCAACAACACGGGCGAGTCGTCAGAAACCTGAACGGCGTCGCGCATGTATCGCAACAGATCCTCTTTGCGATGCACGATTTCCATCGCACGACCTCCCAAAACATAAGAGGGTCGAACAACGAGCGGGAAACCAATATCTTGCGCAGCAACCACCGCCGCATCGACGCTTCTGACCGTCGTATTTGCAGGCTGAAGTAGGTCCAGCTCTTGAATCATTTTTTGAAACCGCTCGCGGTCTTCTGCGCGATCAATCTGATCTGGTGTAGTGCCAATAATAGGCACGCCCGCGGACTCCAGGGCTCGTGCTAATTTAAGCGGCGTCTGACCGCCAAACTGAACAATGACACCCTTGGGCTTTTCAAGATCAACAATCTCCAGAACGTCCTCTAACGTCACCGGCTCAAAAAACAAACGGTCCGACGTGTCGTAATCGGTCGAGACAGTCTCTGGGTTGCAGTTGATCATGATGGTCTCGTAGCCGTCCTCCGCCATCGCTTGCGCGGCGTGAACACAGCAGTAATCAAACTCAATACCCTGACCAATCCGATTGGGGCCACCGCCCAACACAATGATCTTCTCTCGATCACTTGGAGCGGCTTCACACTCCTCCTCATAGGTGGAGTACATGTAGGCGGTGGCAGACGAAAACTCAGCCGCGCAGGTATCAACACGCTTGTAGACCGGACGCAAATTGAGACGGTGGCGACGATCACGGACTGCATGTTCGGGAACTTCCAGCACGGTTGCTATACGCTTATCCGAGAACCCCTTGCGCTTGAGTACGCGCAGATCGTCGTAGGTCAAGGCGTCAAGCGAGCAACTCTGGAGCGCTTCTTCACGTCGAACGATGTCTTCAATTTGAACCAAAAACCAGGGATCAACACCGGAGTACCCGTAGATTTCCTCGAGGGACAGGTCGGCACGAAATGCATCAGCGAGGTACCAAATGCGATCTGCACCCGGATGCGTCAGCTGCTTGATCAATTCAACGCGCGAATCATTGTCTGTCACAACCAGACGCGGCTCGAAGCCTGCCGATCCAACCTCGAGACCGCGCAATGCTTTCTGCATGGACTCTTGGAACGTACGTCCAATCGCCATGACCTCACCCACAGACTTCATTTGGGTCGTTAATCGAGCATCTGCGGTTGCAAATTTTTCAAATGCAAAGCGAGGCACCTTCGTAACGACGTAATCAATTGCGGGCTCAAAGGAGGCCGGCGTAACGCCACCGGTAATGTCATTCGCCAACTCGTCCAGGGTGTAACCCACAGCCAGCTTTGCCGCCACCTTTGCAATGGGAAACCCCGTCGCTTTTGAGGCAAGCGCCGAGGACCGCGAGACCCTGGGGTTCATCTCGATAACTACGATGCGTCCCGTATCTGGACATTGTCCAAACTGCACGTTGGAACCACCGGTCTCAACACCAATCTCACGCAACACCGCCAAAGAGGCGTTTCGCATTACCTGATATTCTTTGTCGGTCAGCGTCTGCGCAGGAGCCACGGTGATAGAGTCACCGGTATGCACGCCCATTGCGTCAAGGTTTTCGATCGAACAAACGATAATACAATTATCGTTCTTGTCTCGAACCACCTCCATTTCAAACTCTTTCCAACCAATCAATGACTCGTCAATTAACAACTCATTGGTCGGTGATAATTCCAATCCGCGTTTACAAATTGTCTCGAACTCGACACGGTTGTAGGCAATTCCACCGCCGGATCCACCCATCGTAAAGGACGGCCGAATAATACAGGGGAAGCCCACCTTCTCCAGGACGCCAAAAGCCTCTTCCAGCGTGTGGGCAATCTCCGCGCGCGGGGTTTCTAGACCGATCTTCTTCATCGCGATATCGAACTTTTCGCGATCCTCAGCCTTGTCGATGGCCTCTTGAGTCGCGCCGATCATCTCGACGTTGTACTTCGCAAGTACACCCTCAGCGTCGAGCTTCAGCGCACAGTTCAACGCGGTCTGACCACCCATAGTTGGCAGCAATGCACTCGGTCGCTCTTTCTCGATTATCTTTGCAACCGTTTGCCACTCCACGGGCTCAATATAGGTCGCGTCCGCCATTGCAGGGTCCGTCATAATGGTGGCTGGGTTCGAGTTCACCAAAATAACGCGATATCCCTCCTCGCGGAGCGCCTTGCACGCTTGAGCGCCCGAGTAGTCGAACTCACAAGCCTGGCCAATCACAATAGGACCTGCACCGAGAATGAGAATACTCTCTAAATCGGTTCGTCTTGGCATCAGGCGGCTCCTCGGGAAGAGACCACGCGGGTCATTGCCTCAATAAAGGCGTCAAATAAATATTTGGCATCGTGCGGTCCCGGACTCGCTTCCGGGTGACCCTGAAAACTGTAAGCCGGCGTATCCGTGCGCCGAATACCCTGAACAGTACCGTCAAATAAAGACCGATGAGTGACACTGAGGGTCTCGGGGAAATCAATGTCCGAAACAGTAAATCCATGGTTCTGACTCGTCACCATGACCGTTCCATTCGATAAATCTTGAACAGGGTGATTGGCACCGTGGTGTCCGTGACTCATTTTTTCAGTCCTGGCACCGCTGGCCAATGCCAAAATCTGATGCCCAAGACAGATTCCAAACAACGGAGTCCCAGCGTCCATCACCTTACGCGCCAGATCGATTGCATAATCACAGGGTTCCGGGTCTCCCGGTCCGTTTGAGAGAAAAACACCATCTGGACGCAAGGCGACAACGTCGGCGTAGGTACTCTGGGCAGGCATAACCGTCACGCGACAACCCAGATCCACTAAAATCCGAAGAATATTTCGCTTCACCCCAAAATCGAGGGCAACCACATGGAAGCGGGGCGCCGGTGCATGGGTCACGGACTCGCCCAGCTGCCAGGTCGGATCACTCCATTGATAGGGCAACGTCGTTGTAACGACCTTTGCAAGGTCCATTCCCTTCAAACCGGGAAAACCCTGCGCCTCTGAAATCGCGAGGGCCTCATCGGCTGCCTCGCCGGTCAAAATACAACCCGCCTGCACACCCTTTTCTCTAATAATTCGTGTCAGCTTGCGCGTATCAATATCGGCAATACACACCGTATTGTGCTCGACGAGATAGTCGCCAAGGTCTTGTTCAGACCTAAAATTCGACGCAATTAAAGGAAGGTCTCGAATAACTAAGCCTGCCGCGTGAACGCCTGACGACTCAGCGTCATCCGCATTCGTTCCTGTGTTTCCAATATGAGGGTACGTCAGCGTCACAATTTGCTGCGCGTATGACGGGTCAGTCAATATTTCCTGATACCCCGTCATTGCCGTGTTGAAAACGACCTCACCCACAGTTTCTCCGTCTGCTCCGACCGAACGACCACGAAAAACTGTACCGTCTGCGAGCGCCAAGACAGCCGTTTTATACACTCGATATCCTCCAGAGAATGTTTATCTCAGCGTATTTAAGGCCTCTCCTTGCCTCTACATTCTTCAAACGTCACAACGCTGGATATGTTATTGTCGAGCGCACACAAAGAAGCGCCGGACTGACTCAAAAGTCGCCGACCTATTCGTTCATGCGCTAAGGTTCAAGTGTACGGTTATGACCGTTTAGTGTCCATGAAAAAGGACGCCGGTAAGCGCCATTTTAACGGCAATGATATGTATTTAATCGGGAACCACAAATGACCAATCAATCAAACCGAACTGCCGTTATCACGGGCGCGGGTGACGGCATTGGCCGCGCGCTAGCGATCAACCTCAATAGCTGTGGTATTGATCTTTACCTGTGTGACATTGACCGCGAGCGGCTCGATGCCACAGCGGGGATGTTAAACAGCGATGGAGTGACTGTTTCGACAGCCGTTGTCGACTGCGGGAACCGCGAACAAATCGAGACTTGGGCTGCAATGATTTGTGCCGAGAACGACAGCCTCGATTTTTTGTTCAACAATGCGGGTGTGGGCTATGCGTCTCCGTTCCGCGACGCCTCACTTGAAAATTTTGAATGGTTGATGAACATCAATTACTGGGGTGTTGTGTGGTCTACAAAGGCATTTCTACCCCTACTAGAGGCCTCCACGGCCGGCCACCTGGTGAACATTTCGTCGATCTTCGGAATGGTGGGTATAGCGACACAAAGTGCCTACAACAGTGCTAAATTTGCCGTGAGGGGCTTTACCGAGTCGCTACAAGCCGAATATTGGGATTCACCACTAACAGTGACCTGTGTTCACCCAGGCGGCATCGCGACCAATATCGCGCTGCGTGCGCGCACCGATGGCGAAGCGTCTGACGTCTCCGACGCCGAGCGAGACCAAGCCTTCAAACAGGTGGCCCGAACGACGCCTGAGAAGGCCGCTCAGGTGATCTTAAAGGGGACCTTGGCAGGTCGCCGCCGAGTATTTATTGGCTGGGACGCATGGCTCATGCATACCCTTACTAAGTTTTTGCCAACGTCGTACCACGCCATTACGGCAAAGCTTGGATCAGCATCTGATGACAAAGGCTGACGCCGCCGTCACTGCACCCGCAAAGCTCAGTCGATCCTCGTTTTTCATTCTAATCACGGGTCTGCTTGCTAACGCGATCGGTCAGGCGTTTATTTTCGCAATCCTTCCACCGCTTGGACGGGAAGTGGCGCTGAGCGAGATTCAGACAACGTCCATCATCTCCACCTCAGCATTACTTTTTACATTCTGTTCACCGTGGTGGGGTCGCAAATCTGATCAAATTGGCCGCAAGATTGTTATTGTTATTGGTCTAACCGGATATGCAGTGGGAACCGTGGTCTTTGCCGCCGTGTTTGCACTGGGCATGAAAGGCATTCTGACCGGCTGGACGCTCTACTTCACCGCTTTGATTTGTCGTTGCATGCAGTCATCGCTGATGGCCGCCACAAGCCCGGGAGTGACCGCCTACGCGGCCGACCACAGCTCGAGAGCCTTTCGAACACAAACCTTAGCGCGCCTTGGAACTGCCAACAGTCTAGGGTTAATTATTGGTCCTGTTGTGGCGGGCCTACTGGCTGGACTGGGCCTTTTATTCCCACTCTACGTTGCTGCCTTTCTGACCTTCATCGCGGTGTTTGTTGTCTTCAAATACCTGCCCGAGGGAGAGCACCCAGGAACCTCCAGAAAACAAGTTCCTCGTCTCTCATTCCTCGACGCACGGCTGCGCGTCTACCTCTTGAGCGCAATTGGGACCTTCACCGGCTTCTCGGCGATACAACAGACTCTGGGCTTTCGTATTCAAGACAGTCTCTCACTGTCAGGTGTTGAGACTGCTCAATACACAGGCGCAGCACTCATGGTTTCAGCATTTTTTACACTAGCACTTCAACTTTCTGTCTCTCAACGCTACACCGGTCCAGCCCTTAACCTTGTTCGTATGGGGCTGGTCGCCAACCTCGTCGCCGCAGGCGTTATTGCATTAGCAGACAACCTCACGGGACTTCTCGTCGGAATGGCATTTATGGGTGCGGGATTAGGACTTCTTGGACCCGCGATGTCGGCAGGTGCGTCCTTGGCCGTGTCTCGCGATGAGCAAGGAGGCGCCGCGGGGTTAATCACGGCCTGTCCTGCGGCAGGTTTTGTCGTCGGCCCTGTTTTAGGGGGTGTGCTGTATCAAATAAGCCCGACTTATCCGCCTTTGTTCGCAGGCCTAGTGACCCTGATCGTACTGAGCTACGCCATGAAAAAAAGAGAGAACCTGATCGTAGAAGAAGACTAGTCAAGGGCCTCAATGGCGTCACGAATAGCCGCAGGAATGACTGCTGAGCAATTGGCCTCACGATCGACAAAGGCGTGTGTAAAACGTCCCGTCACACTACTCAACGCGGCACCGGCAGCGAAAACACCAATTTCCCAAGTGACCGACTTTTCGCCCAGACGCGCCACGCGCAGACCCAGTTCCAGGTCTTGCGGGTAAGTCAGAGGTGAAAAATAGTCTGCCGATGAATTCACCACGTAGCCCACAACGCGATCAAGACCCGGCTTCATCCCACCTTCTTCGATCAAAAAACGATTCACTACCGAGTCGAAAAAAGCGTAGTAAGCGACGTTGTTAATGTGCCCGTAAATGTCATTATCTGCCCAGCGACTGTTCAGCGGGTAAAAGGCTGAAAACTGGTCTCTGGCTGACGGTGAGGCTCTCTCGATCAAGACCACCCACTCCAAGCGTCACGATAAAGCCGTAAAGCGGTCGCTTCATCGACCTCTCTCGGATTATTGATCAGCAGACGCTGTTGGAACATGGCATCTTTCGCGAGCATTGCGAGATCTTTCTCGGGAATATCAGCCTGCGCAAGCGTCGCCGGAAGACCACTGTCATCAATCAACACTTTCAGCCAGTCGATCAGGCCCTGGGCCGATCGCGCGGCACCGGGGAGCACGCATGCCAGCTCCGTATAGAGCTCCGGGCAAACCTCGGCATTGAAGGACAGTACGGTCGGCAGCATCAAAGAGTTACTCAGGCCGTGAGGTATGTGGTAGTGCCCGCCCAGCGGGTAGGCCAGCGCGTGAACAGCGCCTACTGGTGCGTTGGCAAACGCCTGTCCTGCAAACATGGAACCTAACAACATGGCCTCTCGCGCTGAAACGGCGTCCGGCGTGCTTAATACCGTTCTCATATTTCCAGCCAACAGCGTCAAGGCTCTGAGCGCCAACATATCGGAAATAGGATTTTTCTTAATCTTTGAGGTGTAGGCTTCGATCGCGTGAACCATCGCGTCAATGCCGGTCATGGCCGTAATGTGCTGAGGCAGCCCCAACGTCAACGACGCGTCAAGAATCGCAACATCGGGTAACAGTACTGGCGAACTCACACCAGCTTTAGTGGTCTCACCCGTGGTAATAATAGCAACTGGCGTAACCTCTGAACCTGTCCCTGCCGTCGTTGGCGCCAAAAAAAGCGGTACACGCGGACTCGACACCATTCCCACGCCGTAGATCTCCGACAGAGCCTGCTGACCACTGGCGAGCACAGAAACGACCTTCGCCACATCCATCGAGCTGCCACCGCCGATGGCAATAACCGAATCACATTGCCCAGATTCAAACACCTCTAAACACGCGCCGACCACGCGCTCCGAAGGATCGGGCTCGATGCCATCAAACACAGTGACGCTAGAACAGGCCTGCCGTAGGTGATCGATTGAAGGTACAACAACGCCCAGCTCAATGAGCATGGCATCGGTGACAAACAAGGGGCGGGACAAACCTCGCTCTGCCAAGAGACTCGAAAGGTGTAAGACGGCGCCCGATTGCACGAGCGTCGTCTTAACCGACTGAAAAGAGAAGCCGTCCATCACCTAAAACGTGAAGATAACTTTGCCTTTGGCACGCCGCTCCATCATTGCAGCATAACCGGCCTCATACTCCTCAATCGGGAATACGTCCGTAACCACAGGGTTCAGCTTGCCATCGCGGAACAGTCCCCACAGCTCCTCTACATTTTGTTGCTGCTCAGCCGGCTCCTCCGCCAGAAAACGACCCCAGAACACGCCCACCAAAGAACAGCCTTTCAGCAAGGTCAAATTAAGCGGAATACTGGGGATGGGGCCAGATGCAAAACCAATCACGAGGTAGCGGCCGTTCCACGCCATACTTCGAACCGCCGGCTCTGCATAATCGCCACCCACGGGGTCGTAGACAACATCGACCCCTTTGCCACCAGTAATCTCCTTAATGCGGTCTTTCATCGACTCATTGCTGTAGTTGATGACCTCATCAGCACCGAGTTGCTTGCACAGTTCGAGCTTTTCATCAGAACTCGCTGCGGCAATGACGCGGGCTCCCATGACTTTTCCAAGCTCAACCGCCGTACTCCCGACACCGCCGGCCGCACCCATGACGAGCATGGTTTCACCGGCTTTAAGTTGTCCTCGCTGCTTGAGTGCGTAGTAGGACGTGAAGTAAGTCATACCCACGCCCGCTGCTGCAGTGAAGTCAATGCCTTCCGGTTTAGGCAGCAAAGCATTCTCATTAACCACGGCCTCGCTAGCAAAGCCGCCAACACCACCGAGCTGAATCACACTGTCGCCTACCGACCAACGCGAGACCGCAGAGCCGACCTCTGTGACAATCCCAGCAGACTCTCCACCGGGCACAAAAGGCATGGGCGGCTGCATTTGATACTTGCCCTGGATAATTAAGACATCCGGAAAGTTGAGCCCCGCGGCCTTGACGTCCATTCGCACATCGTGAGCGCCGAGCGCGGGCGTTTCCCAGTCATGGGCCAAAGAGAGCTTGTCGGGAAGCCCGTGTTCACTACATACGACCGCTTTAACCATTCTAGTAGACCTCAAACAGACCGGCTGCACCCATACCACCGCCGACACACATGGTAATAACCACGTACTTAACACCGCGACGCTTGCCTTCAATGAGTGCGTGTCCAATCATGCGTGAGCCACTCATACCGTAGGGGTGCCCGATCGCAATGGCGCCGCCGTCGACGTTTAGCTTGTCATTGTCGATACCCAGCGTGTCGCGACAGTAGATTACCTGCACAGCAAAAGCCTCATTGAGCTCCCATAAGCCAATGTCATTGACCGTGAGTCCGTGCTGTTTTAAGAGCTTTGGCACAGCAAATACGGGGCCGATACCCATTTCATCTGGCGCACATCCCGCCACTGCCATACCACGGTAAGCACCCAGCGGCTCAAGGCCTAGAGAGTTCGCTAACTCGCTGCTCATGACCACTTGCGCCGATGCGCCGTCTGAAAGCTGCGATGCGTTGCCAGCCGTAATCGTACCGCCCTCAATCACAGTTCTTAGGCTCTTAACACCTTCGAGTGTCGAGGGTCGAACACCTTCATCCGCTGAAACCGTCGCCTCAGCGGTCGACTGCTCACCCGTAGCTTTATCATAAACAATACGGTCGCAGGTCACTGACGTAAGCTCAGCGTCATATCGACCTGCCGCGTACGCCGCCGCCGTCCGCTCTTGGGACTGTAGACCGTATTCGTCCATCGCGTCGCGCGCGATACCATAACGAGCCGCGACCACTTCGGCAGTCTGCAACATGGGCATGTAAATGTCTTTCTGAACACCGACGAGCTCATTGTCGACCAGTCTGTGAGAATTCATGTGCTCATTTTGCACCAGAGAGATAGAGTCCAGACCACCACCGACAACCACGTCCATCCCGTCGTACATGACTTGCTTAGCCGCTGTGGCAACGGCCATGAGACCTGAAGAGCACTGACGATCAATCGTCATACCAGAGACAGACACCGGCAGCCCAGCGCGCAGCGCTGCATTTCGACCGATATTCATACCCGATGTGCCCTGAGTCAGCGCCGCGCCCATAATGCAATCTTCAATCCGATCACTCTCAATGCCGGCACGCTCAACCGCGGCGCGGATTGCATGAGCACCCATCGTCGGTGCTTGCAGATTATTAAAGCCACCACGATAGGCTTTGCCAATGGGTGTTCTAGCGGTTGAAACGATCACTGCTTCTTTCATATTCTTCTCTCCCTGCGCCCATTACGGGCCAATGTCTAATTGAGTGTTAAGTCGGTGATGTGCATCACTCGAGTGAAATACCTTTTGCCTGTGCAGCCTTTCCAAGAAACTTAACCGTCTGCTCAAATCCCGCTTGCAGCTGCTTGGGTTCGCTGTTGGCAATCGCATCCCAGTGTTCAGCAATCGCTTCAGGCGTCTGATCAGCATCATCCAGATAAATACCGTCGGTTTCCACGATCTTCGCAACCGCATAGCCTCCTGCACCCGCCGCCAAGATCACACGTGTCGGCGCATCCTGTGATACCAAATAAAGCACGGCCGGCGTCACCGTTTCCGGCGTCATCAAAGCAAACGCCTGATCCGGGATGAGCCCCTCCGTCATGCGAGTACCTGCAGTCGGCGCGAGCGCGTTGACCTTGACGTTATTTTTGGCACCCTCTTGAGCAAGCGTGTTCATCATCCCGATCACACCCATTTTGGCTGAGCCGTAATTGGCCTGCCCAAAATTACCGTAGAGACCACTCGATGACGTCGTCACCACGATGCGGCCGTAGTTTTGCTCACGCATAATTTCCCAGACCGCTTTCGTGCAGTTCACGCTGCCCATAAGGTGAACGTCGAGCACCAACTTAAAGTCCTCTAACGACCCTTTGCCAAAGCTCTTGTCACGCAAGATGCCCGCGTTGTTGACTAAAATATCAACGCGCCCCCAACGCTCCATCGTCTTTGCAACCATGTCCTGGACCTGCTCGAAATCAGCGACATTGGCTCCATGAGCCATTGCCTCACCGCCAGCCGCCTCAATCTCGGCAACCACGGCTTGCGAGGCGGTACTGCCACCACCGCTGCCATCGACAGTCCCACCTAGGTCATTGACAACAACCTTTGCACCACGCGCAGCCAGCTGAATTGCGTGGCTGCGACCCAGGCCATTACCTGCACCGGTAACGATCGCTACCTGACCGTCATAACGAATTGTCATTCTGTGACTTCCTCACTAACCCTGTTTATTTTGTTAAGCGATGAACTGCATACCCAGCCACTCTGCATAGAGCGCAGGCGTTTCTTCACCTTCTATTTCCACGGTGACACCGGTTTTGACCAAAAAGCGATTCGCGTCCTTGCGATCGACACTTAAAACCTCCGTGTGTGCCCGAATACGCTTACCCGCTCGCACCGGCGCTAAGAACCGCAGTTTATCAATGCCGTAGTTAACACCCATCACCACACCCTTCACGCCAATCGAGTTCTCTGAGCTCAGCTTTGTCAGCAAAGAGAGTGTCAAAAAGCCGTGCGCGATGGTGCCGCCAAAGGGTGTCTGCGCTGCAGCGTCTTCATCAATATGAATGAACTGATGATCTTCGGTGCAATCCGCAAAGGTATTAATACGATCCTGTTCGACCGTCATCCAGTCACTGGGTGGGAATTTAGTCCCCGCCATCGTGACCATGTCATCGGGCTCAACCCATTGAGTTGCCATTTCTCTCTCCCTACCCTGTTAACCGTCGCGGAATGTGGCGCCAGCATCTTCAACCACGCTGTAACCCTTGAGCTCATGACGACCAACCACCATGCGGTGAACCGCATCGGGACCATCAGCGAGTCGCAGGGTCCGCTGACCTGCCCACATACTCGCCAGTGGCGTATCGTTCGACACGCCAATACCGCCGTGCATTTGAATGGCGTCGTCAATAACTTTAAGAGCCATATTCGGCACAACCGTTTTGATCATCGAGATCCATATACGCGCTTCTTTCGGATCCGTGTGATCCATCATCCACGCGGTCTTTAGCGTCAGCAAACGCGCTTGCTCGATGTTCATTCGCGCATCGGCGATGATGTCAATGTTGCCACCGAGCTTTGCGAGCGGTCGACCAAAGGCAGTTCTCGTCGTTGCTCGTGTGCAGAGAAGGTCCAGCGCTTTTTCCGCAGAACCAATAGAGCGCATGCAGTGGTGAATACGACCCGGGCCAAGACGACCCTGAGAAATCTCAAAGCCTCGGCCAGGACCAAGAATAATATTTTCTTTAGGAACGCGAACGTTAGTCAACTTCACCCGCATGTGACCGTGTGGCGCATCGACGTTGTTAAATACCGTCAGTGGCCTAACGATCTCAACGCCGGGCGCGTCTAGAGGCACCAAGATCTGCGACTGCTGTAAGTGTTTGGGCGCGTCAGTATCCGTCTTGACCATACAAATCATAACTTTACAGCGAGGATCACCGGCACCGCTCGTCCAGTGCTTTTCGCCGTTAATAACCCACTCTTCACCATCCAACATCGCGTTGGTGCAGATATTAGTCGCGTCGGACGAAGCGACATCGGGTTCCGTCATGCCGAAACACGAACGAATCTCACCGTTCATAAGCGGCTCAAGCCACTGTTTTTTCTGCGCCTCGGTCCCGTACTTATGGATCACTTCCATGTTGCCGGTATCGGGTGCACTGCAGTTAAATACCTCAGCTCCGATGTACGAGCGACCCATTTCCTCGGCAAGGTATGCGTACTCAACTGTGTTGAGCCCGGTTCCCTTTTTGTCCGTAAGGAAAAAATTCCACAGCCCTTGCGCACGCGCCTTTGTCTTTAGACTCTCCAGAATCTCCGTCTGGCGCGCCGTAAACTCCCATGGCGACCCAACCTCGATCTCAGCTTTGTACTCACCCTCAAGCGGAATGACCTCTTCGTTAAGAAAATTGCGCACACTTTCTAAAACCGGCGCGACTTTTTCGGAGACACCTAAGTCCATAATTTACCCCTTATTTGACCTTATGTTTGATTCTTTGAGTGAGCAGGCAGCGCTGTCGTAGACCCGACCCACGACGCTGTCTTGAAGTGATTTGAACATACAGTATGTTTTTTTGACTCACAAGAATGTTTTAGATCCACGCGATGAATTTACCCAGTATTGACGCGCTCAAAAACCAACCCAGGCATTCGATGAACTGTGCTAAGGATCAGTCACATCGCACCCAGCAACCATCGGTAATACAACTCACCAGACCCCATTGATCTGTCGCATGAAGTGATTGTACTGGGCTAAACTGCAGGCAGGATTCACAGCCCCCTGAAATTGTACTGATTAGGAGACCGTTTTGACTGTTCGCCCCTTTCACCTCGCACTGCCCACCGACTGCCTTGAAGAAACGCGCAGGTTTTACTGCGAGACCTTAGGGTGTCAGACCGGACGCACAAGCGCCCAGTGGATTGACTTGGACTTTTTTGGCCACCAACTGGTCTTTCATGTGACCGGCACAGGCCCCTTGCCTCAGGCTCGCAATGCCGTTGATGCCCACAGTGTTCCTATTCCGCACTTCGGTGTTGTTTTAACACCCACCGACCACCGTGCATTGTGCGAACGAATTCAAGGAAAGGTAAACATGATCATTGAGCCTTCAGCGCGCTTTGAAGGAACACCCGGCGAACAGCGCACCGTCTTTTTTGAGGACCCCAACGGTTATGCGCTGGAATTTAAAAGTTTTGCAAATGACGCGGACTTGTTTGCACCGTTTGCGACCTAGTTACCCGTACTTCGCATCGTGGTAAATGTTTTGAACATCTTCGCAGTTGTTGAGTAAGCCCAGCAGCTTCTCAAACTGCTCAAGGTCCTCGCCTTCAATCAGCGTTTCTCCCTTGGGGACAAACTGGAGTTCGTCGACCTCAAAATCGATCTCGGGGTATTCGCCGGTCAATGTGGTTCGCGCTTTCGCAAACTCGGTTATCGGCGCCATTACCGTGACTAACTCGTCGTCGCTCTCAACCTCCAGAACATCAACATCAGCCATTAACAAGCACTCGAGTACCGCATCCTCGTCGCCCTTAAACACAAATACTGCCGCATGCTCAAACATGTGAGCCACCGTTCCGGGGGTCCCAAACTTACCTTTGCCTTTCGTAAACGCTGGGCGAACTTCACCAATTGTCCGATTCGCATTATCCGTAAGGCAGTCAACCAATATCATCGTGCCGCCCGGACCAAACCCCTCGTATCGCGCAATTTGAAAGTCTTCACCGATGCCTGATCCGGCTTTGTCGAGCGCCTTATCAATCACGTGCGACGGCACTTGATCTTTTTTGGCGCGATCAATCAGCGATCGCAGTGTCAGATTTGCCGAGGGATCGGTACCGCCCCCTTTTGCTGCCATATAAATCTCTCGGCTGTACCGTGAATACACCGCAGTCTTTGTTGCTGCGGTCTTTGCCATTGATTCTTTACGGTTTTGGTAGGCACGCCCCATGCCTATCTCCTACTCTGCCATCACCCAAGCAGTCTAAACTAGAACCCAGGGAAATGCGGAAGTTACCGATTAAACAGTGCATTTTTAAGTCGTGTCGTGTTCACGCTAGACTGACGCTAGTAAACGTTAGATGCGCAGAGACTGGGTTGTTCTTATGACAATGAATCGACGAAATTTCGGCCCTGGTGCAATGGTTGCGGCGGCGTTCATTGGTCCGGGCACAGTGACAACAGCGACGCTTGCAGGCGGAAACTTCGGATTCACACTACTTTGGGCGGTGGCCTTTTCGGTTGTCGCCACGCTCGTATTACAGGAGATGACTGCGCGTCTTGGAACCGTCGGTCAGATGGGATTGGGTGAAGCAATTGCCCAGCGCACGCAAGGAAGCCTGCTCTACTGGCCATCCGCAGTCTTAGTCATTGGCGCCATTTTCGTGGGTAACGCCGCTTATGAAGCTGGAAATATCACCGGCGCAGCGGCGGGGCTACCGATAACCAACGACACCCACCAAACGGTCTGGCCAATCGTCATTGGTGTCGCTGCGCTCGTTGTTTTAGGTACGGGGAAGCGTCACTGGATAGAGCGCACGCTGATGACACTTGTTGCCTGCATGGCTTTGGTATTCATGACAGCAGCGGTGCTTGTCAAACCCTCTATTGCGGCTATCGGCTCGGGACTTTTTACACCGAAAATCCCCGACAATGCTGGATTCTTGGTACTGGGGCTCATCGGTACAACCGTTGTGCCCTACAACCTGTTTCTTCATGCCTCCACGTTAAAAGAACACGCTAAAGCAGGACTGAGCCTGTCTGACGCACGACAAGATATTTTCTTATCGGTACTCGGTGGTGGCGTGATTACCCTGTGCATTGTGATCACAGCCGCCGCGACACTGCACAGCTCCGGTGAAGAAACACGCTCCCTGTCCCAACTGGCCGGCACACTCAAGCCCCTACTTGGCAATGCGTCTGAGCTCTTTATGGGTATCGGGTTTTTCGCCGCAGGCCTCTCGTCGGCAATTACTGCGCCACTCGCTGCCGCTTTCGCGGTGACCGAGGTTCTAGGCCTATCTGCACAGCGGCGCGACACCGTCTTCCGATGGGTTTGGTTGTCGGTCTTGGCGACGGGTATTTTATTTGCCAGTCTCAACCTCAAACCCATCCAGTTGATTCTTTTTGCTCAAGTCGCCAACGGGATTTTGCTCCCTATTATTGCGACATTTATCGTTTGGGTGTCGAATGATCGAGCGTTGCTGGGCGTGCATAGCAATACAACGACTCAGAACATTCTAGGTGTATCGGTTCTCGCAGTGACAATGCTGCTGGGTGCGAGAGGCATCGGACTCGCCTTTGGGTGGCTCTAATATGACGCTTTGCATCGATATTAACTGTGACTTAGGCGAGGACAGCAGCGACCAGGGTGTGGCACGCGACCTCGCGCTCATGGCACAGATCAGCAGTTGCTCGATTGCCTGCGGGGGCCATGCGGGCTCCGACACGTCGATGCGACACATGGTCGAAAATGCAATCGCCTTAGGTCTCAGAATAGGCGCCCACCCCTCTTATCCCGACAAAGAAAACTTTGGCCGGAAGTCTGTAACCTTGTCATCCAGCGATCTTATGGCGTCATTAAATGATCAAATTTCGTCGCTAAAAGACATTGTGGAGGATCGTGACTCTGTCATGGGTTATGTAAAACCCCACGGTGCCCTCTACAACGACATGGTCCAGGACAACGTACTTGCTGAAAGCGTTATCAAGCTCTTAAAAACGATGAGTCCCGTACCCGCACTCATGGGCCTTGCCGGCAGTGAGCAGCGGACACTCTGTAAACGCCATGGCGTCGGCTTCATCGCGGAGGCATTCGCCGATCGTCGCTACTTGAGCAACGGCCAATTGGCACCGCGCTCTGAACTCGGCGCTGTGATTGAGCAATCTGAGCTTGCGACTGCCCAAGTTATGTCGATTGTTGATGCCCAACCAATCCGATCGGTAGATGGCCACCACATTTTTTTACAAGCGGACAGTATTTGTATGCACAGCGACACACCAGCTGCCTTGCAACAGATCAACGTGATCCGAGAGGCCTTGAGTGCACGCGATATCCTGGTGGCCCCATCACCATGACAGCAATAATGCGGCCTTTCGGTGATACCGCAGTACTCGTCGAGTTCGCGAGTGACGACGGCGCCACTCCAAATGTAATGGCACTGAACCGCGTACTGAGGGCTGAAGACCCACAAGGCATCGTCAGCACCACGCCGAGCTACGACAGCATTCTCGTGACCTTCGACACCGCAAAGACCTCCTATTTTAAAGTTCATGCGATGTTGGTCAGGCTACTCGAGCGCGCCCACCCCGAACTCAACGCAAGCGAGCGGCTCTGGTCCATACCCACCTGCTTCGACCCGTCATTTGCACTTGACTGCGAACCGTTACAGCGCGAGTTATCTATGTCATGGGACTCACTGGTTGAAACATTTTGTCGATCCGAATACCGCGTTAAAGCGATTGGCTTTCTACCTGGCTTTCCTTATCTGGGGGGCCTTTCGGATACCTTGCGCTGCAGTCGAATGAAAACGCCACGGGCTCGTGTCCCCGCCTCATCTGTGGCAATTGCGGGAGATCAGGCGGGTATATATCCCCTCGACTCTCCCGGTGGTTGGCGCATCCTCGGACGCGTCCCAATACCGCTGTTCAATCCTAAACGTCAAATGCCGGCGCTATTTGCGCCAAATGATCGAGTGAGCTTCCTCCCCATTGCTCTAGATGCGTTCACCGAGCTGGGCCGTCAACGGGATCACGGTGATCTTGATATTGGGACCTGGATATCGTGAGGCTTCGGTTTGTGACCAGCGGTCTGCGGACAACGACTCAAGACGCCGGACGACCCGAATACACACACATTGGGGTACCCATCGGTGGTGCACTCGACAAGGCAGCCATGCGTTATGCGAATTCACTGGTGGGCAACGCGCTTCAGACACCCGTTTTAGAACTGACAATGACGGGTCCCAGACTGATCTGTGAGAGCGCAGGCAAGGTTGCACTGGCGGGGGCTCAATTTACTGCGCGCGTCAATAATCTGTTAGTCGACAGCCGCCAGGCTATTGAGCTTACCGTGGGCGATGAGCTGTCGTTTGAATCACCACCGATGGGTTATCGCGGATATCTCGCCGTCGAAGGGGTATGGCAGGTTAAGACGTGGCTGGGGAGCGCAAGTGCGCTGCGCATCGGTAGCTACGAGTTACTTGCCTCAGCCGTTTGGCAAGCGCAGGACGTACTCGAAACCAGATCGGCCGGTGTCACACCATGGCCGGCGATCGTCTTGTCGCCAACGCCCTCTAACGCAATAATTAGAGCCTATCGAGGGCCTGAGTACGATCGCCTCGAGCCCTCCGCTGTCGCGCAGCTCATTGAGCGCCCCATAACGGTCATGGCGCCGTCTAACCGCATCGGATTGCGAACGAATACAGCACTCTCACTAAGGCACAGCGCACACTCCAAAGAAATGGTGTCTTCGGGCGTTCAACCAGGGACAGTTCAGGTGACTCACGACGGGCAGGCGATTATTTTACTCGCCGACGCACAGACAATCGGCGGATACCCACGCGTGTTGCAATGTGCCAGTCGCTCAATCGATGACCTCGCGCAATTGCGCGTTGGCGATCAGTTCTCACTCACACTGCTTGACTACCCAACCAACTGACTCAAAAAGGGGCTGAGCTCAGGATGATGCTCAGTCGCCGCTTGGAACAATATTGATGGGTGACGACCAGGCTCGCTCTTGCAACGTCTTTGCAAGCGTCGGGCGAGGCGCTACACCGGCTCTGATGGCATCCCAAGTCGACCAACGGCAGGTTGGATTTTCGATGACGCGTGCGTAGTAGAAAGCCCGGACCGATGGATCAAATTCAGGATCACTCCAAAGCGCTGACAGCTGTGCATCGCCGGTCTCTGGATTGATAGCACAGGTGGAAATATCCACTCGCGCGCCGTTATCGGGACAGCGGTTAGTTTGACTATCCACCGCGGCGCCACCCGCACACGCGACGTCGATTACTTCTTCATGGGATTGACCAGAGGCATCCACCCACCCTTTAATCACCTGGAGCCGCTGCAGAGGTGCACTCGCGGGATCCGCCGACGCCATCATTAAAAAATTGGGCGCGCGCGCGTCGTCCGTCGACAACGTAATATCAGCGCCCATCGTGACACCATTGGCGTAAGCCAAAGAAACAGCCTCTGCGGACGCGAGCATTGTTTTATCCAAGTCGGCACCAGCAAAGAATCGCAACTGAATGCGCGGACCAGACGTCGCAAACACTTCCTTTCTGCGAAACGCGTCATAGAGGGAGTCTCGCGTATTCTCCTCCGCCCATGCGGCGGCCAACCCAGAGGCACCAAACGTTGGCGTTGCGCCCATGATGTACATCCCACCCTCTTCATTGGAGTAGCCAGAGGTGCCGCGCGCTGAAGGACTTGTGATCGCGGCAATCTTACTCCCCCAGTAAAACGTCTGCGCCTCGAGGCCGGTGTAAGGAACAGATCCCCGCTGGATCGCCTTGCTGGAAAGTAGTCCTAATTTTGAGACAAAATTATCTTCCTCAATCGCAGCAGCACCCGAGTGTGTGTCACTAGACCCAATGAAACCGAACTGATACGGATTTTGAATACCAGACTGTTCAAGTGCCAGGCCATTCAGTAGCGCTTCTCTCACGTACGAGCCATTGAGCGCGCTGATGGCATTGGTGGCAACGCGATAAGGCATAATTTCAAAACCCGCAAACTCATCGCGCGTCGACAGTAACGGGTGTGTCTCGGAAGTGCCCTTGACCTGTGTTATTTCAACAATGGGTTCATTGCGCATGCGCTGAATCGCGTAGTCATCGTCAAGTGGATTGCCCGCCCAATCTTCCAATTTGAACATCTGCCCGTTTGAGCCATTGGAGTTATGAGGAATGGACATGCTCTCCACGCCCTTAGCCCGCAGCTCGTCCATCCAGTCCCAGAGATCCTCGGGATTTACTGAGTGGAATCTTGAGAACGGCTCTCTGGGTAACAGATCGCTCCCTTTGAAAATCACGTTGCGGTGTAAATTGCCCATATCCGCAGTCGATGAAGTGTACTCGTAGGCGACAAATGTTGTGAACTGACCCGGATCGTTGTGTTCGTCGGCGGCAAGAATAATATCCTCCCAAGCGGATCGGATGACACCCAACACTTGATCTTGGTCGACATTGCCCGAACGAACACCGAACACGGCTCTCGGTAAGAAAGTCGCGAAGGTCCCTAACCGGCGCGCCATACTAAAAAAATCTGTGTCGTAGTTATCGGGCGCATTTAGACCGTGGTAGGGATTGGCAAACTCAGTTTTAGAAAAATCAGTACCGGTCTCCGCCGAGGCTTTAACCAAGCCGAGAAACATCGCGTGGTCGGTGACCGCATAAAAGTCGAGGGGACGCGACAACTTCATTTCGAATCCACCCGGATTCGTCAGCGCCTCACCTTTCGCGAATCGATAGGCGTCGTAAGGAGTTGCCTGGGTCCCCATGGCATATCCGTCGAAGGAATATTCGGTGTGAACGTGCAAGTCGCCATAGAAGGCCGTTCGGTCTCCCATTTCAATTGAAGTCGCCGCATCCTGAGCGTCCGTGGGGGTCGAGTCGACGCCGCGTTCGAGCAAGGTCGTGTCGGACTCGAACACACTGGCAAGCCAGTTGCCGTCGGGGTCTTGGGCAATGAGTAGTTCATCAATTTTCGCGGTGCTGGCAATAATCTCCGGATTATTGTGAACATCCGCCATGGTACTAAACGCTTCACTAGACTGCTCTGCGGTGTCAGTGGAGCAGGCAACCAACAATGCTGTTAAGGACGCGGCGACAGTCGCTAAACCCTTTCTTATTAATGGATTAATGAGCATTAGCACGGACCTCTAGCAATCAACTATTTTTATTTTCGATGCGTAGCATAGTGTAAATAAACGACCAGAACACCCCAAAATGAAAGAGTGATCGCTGGCAGGCGATTAAAAAATCATGGGTTTATGGGTGTCTCTCGCCACTGTCCAGCGACGTACTCGCTCAACGATCGGGTTTGTGTCTTTGCCAACACGAGATGGTCAACCTGTATTGGCGTGTATTCGATCACCGCAAAAGTCTCTGGCGGTGTCTGAGAAAAACCAGGCGCTTCAGTGTCCCCGAGTGGCGCACCCGGCGTCGGCCAAAAAAACTGGGCACGCGCCGCCTCAGACAGTGCACTCCAAAGTCTCGAACGATGACCCTCGGGATCAGAATCTGCGCTAAAAACAGCCGCCTCGCCACGCAACCTAAACTGCTCGCGTGTCTGTGTGAAATACCAGCTGAGCTCCACTCGCGAGTGACACGCAAGTTCACTTATTTTGTCACTTCGGGCATCGGTCACACTAAACAGCGACCAGCGGACGTCCGAAAACCCACGAAAAACTAATGTGCGAACACGTGGATGACCGTCTTGACCCATGGTTGCCAACTGAAAATAGCGGTTGTGCGCGTCCCGTTTGTTTTTTGATACCGCGCGCTTGAGCTGACCCAGCCACGCCGGCGTCTCGAGAGTACTCATCCTATAAATTCCGCTCACCCGTCATGAGCCGTCTAACTTACCGCATTTATGAGCGCCTGCGAGGGTCCGAATCATCTCTTGAGTAAAAAGCTGAAAAAACTGAAGTCATGCTACCGCGAGCTGTTTTACATTCGTCTAGATTAGGTTGACCTCGAAAACCGAATAAGGATCGCCAAGGACGGGCCACCGCCTCACACTGGATTAAATAAAAGAGTTCAAAGGAATTAGTGTGGCACGACGTACGTACGAGAACGATGGGCGAAAGGTAGAATTTGCAATGGACGTCGACGACTTAGTATCAGATAAGCGCGCGGGCTGGCGTGCAGACCCCGCACGTGCACGACGCCGCCAACGCCGCTACAAGAAACGACTGACCGACGAGCTGCTTCACAGCGACTTCAGATCGACAGGGCAGGAGGGTAATCAGTAACAACGCTCGACTAAAAGCGCACTGCCACTGCCGGCGGCACCGCTGGCGGCAATGACTCCAATCGAACCGTCGCACCGTATCAGCTCGTCAATGGCTGTGCCGGCCATGATCGCGCCCGTCGCGCCCATCGGGTGTCCCAAAGCAATACAGCCTCCATTAACATTTAGCCGGGCTGAATCAATCTCAAGCTCTCGTTGAAGCTTGACAATTGTTGCAGCAAACGCCTCGTGAATCTCAAAGACATCAACGTCTGATGGACTGAGCTTGTTGCGACTCAGAATGGTTTTAGTGGCTGCAACGCAGCCGCTCACCACTTCGAGCGGCTCACCACAGCAGGTCACGGAGTCAACAATTCTAACTTTAGGAATCAGGCCTTTATCAGAGGCAAGCATTTTCGATCCAACCAAAAGCACAGCGGCCGCATCGCACATCGCTGGCGAATTACCCGCCGTGTGCACGTGAGCAATTTTGGTCAATTCGGGGTACTGAGAGAGCTGGACGGCGTCAGACCCTGCCGCACCTAAGGCCAAAAACGCAGGCGGCATTGCGGCAAGTCGTTCAGCGGTAAGCGAGGGTCGAATGCACTCATCCAAAGAAACGGAGCCAGACCGGGTTTTAATGGGCACGACGGATGTAAAACGGCCTTCACGCTGCGCCCGCAGCGCCCGCTGATGACTCAGATAGGCCACCGCGTCACAGTCAGCGCGCGACGCACCCACTCGTTCAGCAATGAGGTCGGCGCCAGCACCCATGAGCAAAACTTGGTGTGAGACTCCATATTCATGATCCGCAAAAACGCGCGCGCGGTCTGCCATTAAAGGGACTCGCGACATCATTTCCACGCCTCCGGCCAGCACGGCAGACGAGTGACCTGCAGCGACTTTAAGTGCAGCCAGTGAAATAGCGTCGATACTCGATGAGCAAAATCGGTTGAGGGTCATCCCGGAAATAGTGGTGGGCCACCCGGCTAATAAGCTCGAGGTCTTTGCAATATTTGCCGCCTGCTCACCGTATTGAGTCACACAGCCTAAAATAACTTCTGAAACAACACTGGGGTCCAGGTTTTGACGCGTAGCAAGCGTCTCATAGAGCTGAGCAAGCAACTCCGATGGCGTTAGTTCGTGAAGCCCACCCGAGGCCTTCGCTTTGGCACGTGGACTGCGAATTGACTCATAAATATAAGCGTCGGTCACTGACCAACGCCCACCACTAAGCTTGCACAGGTCGTTGTGCTGCCACCCATGTTAAACGTCATGAGGTTTTCAGCGCCGGTAATCTGGTACGCGCCGGCTCTGCCTGAGACCTGTTTGGCGCAGTCGAGCACCATACGAACACCCGTAGCACCAACAGGATGCCCAAGACCAATAAGACCCCCGCTTGCATTAATTGGGAAGTCGCCATCCAAGCTAATACGACCCTCTTCTACCGCCTTGTAGCTCTCACCCGGCCGTGTCAACCCAGAGTGGTCAATGGCCATATATTCCGTGACTGTGAAACAGTCGTGAGTTTCAAGACCATTGAGCTCATCAATGCGGCTAAAGCCTGCTCGCCCTAAGGCGTCGCTCATGGTCATTGCCACATGTGGAAAAATGATGTCACTGCCGCGCGACAGCGAGAGCTTTGTCTCCAATAAAATAGGGGCGGATCGATGACCCCATCCCTTAATTCTTGGTAAATCCGCCAGACGGAGACCGAGCTTGGCCGCATGGGTCTTCGCAACACGCTCGCTGGCTAAAATAATGCAGGCCGCACCGTCGGTAATTTGACCGCAATCGAGCTTGCGCACTCGCCCCTCAATTGACGGGTTCAGATTCTCGTCGCCGCCGAAACTACCCTCGGCAAACTGCCAGCTGCGGGTCTGAGCGTTTTCGTTACGTTTTGCATTTGCGAAATTAATCTCAGCGATTTGGGTCAGGTGGTCGTCATTAATACCGTGCCGCGTTTCGTACTCCCGCGTAATGCGGTCGAACATAAACGGCCAAGGGAAGTCGCAGCCCATCGCCTCATGCCCCTTCCAGGTGGCAGCACCCAAGTGCTGTGCACCAGTCTTACCGTCAACATTGCGCATGAGCTCAAGCCCCAAGACACAAGCCGTATCGTAATGCCCAGACTCGATGTCTCGCATAGCACCCAAGATAGCCATGGAGCCTGACGCGCATGCCGCCTCATGACGTGAAGTGGGTAGCGTCCCAAGCTCCGGATAAACTTGGCCAAAAAAACCACCCAGCAGCCCTTGACCGGCAAAGAGATCTGCCACGAAGTTACCGACGTGTCCAACATCAATCTGATCGGGCTCAATACCCGCATCATTGACAGCATCGGTCAGAGCGGCCGCGAACATGTCAAACACTTCAAAGCCCTCTCGGGCCCAATTTCGAGCAAAGTCGGTCTGGCTACCGCCGAGAATATAGACATTAATATCCATACCACTGATCCCTTATTTGTTCCCTAATGTATCGCCAATATCATCAAATTTCCTAACAAAAAAGTGGTGATTCCATTGGTCGCAATAGCCGTCAACATAAAGCTAGTAACTTTTGTCGAACAAATTGAGGGCTTTTAAGGGATCGATAACTTTGGGAGTCTCACCGATGAATCGTGACGATGATAAGAGCGTTAAGAAACACTTGATCCGTGCATCCAACGAGCCATCATGAAGCCTTTAGGTCTTAACGATCAGCGTGAATGGGTTCACCGCCACATCGCTTACAGCACTGACCCTATAAAAATCTATATCAGACATTCTTCGAAAATTACAAAATACCCGTTCACTCTAGGGGTAAGTGTCACCTGCCCACCACTCACTCGCCATATTATCATCCGTAATTATGGGCTGATCCTTCGTTCTAGCAATGATTGACTCTCTAGACTCCCAATTTATTTTTCCCCTCCAATCTTTTGGATCAAACAACCGCAAATCGGCGGCTCTCATGGCTGGAGGTAACACTTTCTCCCCATCGATGGCCCAATCATCAAGTAGCGAATTAATTTTATCAAGGTCGACGATGACTGCGTCATCAGAGCAAATCATCATATTTTCGTAGCGCAATACGTGCGGAAAGACATCGGTAGCAGTCTTTTGTGCGGCGGACGAGGCCGTGGTGTTATAGAAGAGCATCCCACCTGGCGTGAGTTGATTTCTTGTTAACTCCAAATACTCTCGCGAGAGCAAATTCGACGCGTGAGCGCGCCAATATACAATTGTATTTTGAATAATCAGATCCCACTTGTGATGACTATTTCGAAGAAAACGTCTGCCATCACCTATGACAATCCTGACTTTAGGATGCTCTATGGCCGATGCCACGATCTCATTAGTGCGCATCATTTCAACGAATCCACGATTGATCTCAACCACCGTGATTTGTTCAACTTCAGGATGGTTTGCTAGGACCTGTAACCACGAACCAGATCCCAAGCCCACCATAAGTATGTTGCTGGGTTTTTCGTGAATGCCTGCGATCAGGTAAGCACGTCGAACTCGATTAGTGTCATTACTCGGTATTGGACTCACATTAAATTGTCCATCATAAGAGCCACCTCCGTAGAGAGTGCCTGAACGGCTAACGGTAATAACGCCACTGCGCCCCTCAAAGATTTCCGCAAACCGACGCCCTGAGTAGTAGTCCTCTTGGTACTGCAGCTTTTCATAGACCCCTTCGTAAAGTGGCGACGCACTAAAAAAAATGATTGGTGCGGTCACCGCGTAAATACCCAACAACCATCTGCGCCTAGCCCCCCCACCACGCTCGTAAGTCATCAGAAAAATTGCGATCGTCAAACTTGCAATGGATAAATACGCGACGAACTCGTTCAATTTCAAGACATCAAGTAACCAAAGTCCCGTTGCAAGACTGCCCACTGTCGAACCCAAAATATTTCCGGCATACAAATACGAGAAGTGCTCTCCAGCCCGCGGGCCTGGCGCGATAGCAAAGTGCGATAAAAGGGGGAAAACAGTACCCAAAGACACGGCAACCATAGCAAAGAGCAACAATGATTGAGTGTTACTTACGGAATAATTAGTCACCAAATAGGCAATAAAAGGAATTAATAAAAACGCAGCTATGCTGGAAATAGTCAAAAATGCGCCTATCAAATAAAGTGGATCTAAGGAACTACGAACTCTTGAATAGCGCCTGGTAGACGGGCGTTCTGATCCAGTAACATATTGACTCGCAAGCAAAGAACCAAACGCTAGCCCAGCTAAGTAGGCGGAAAGTAGTAATGCAAATGACTCTGGTTTGGCCTCGGTCATAAACCCATAAATCCGCAACCAAACAATCTCGTAAGACAGTGCAATAAATCCGCTGAGTGTGGCTATTCCAACTCCAATCGGGAGTCTCATACTGCGCGTGTACGCGCGCGCGCATACACGACGACATACGCCCCCAAAGTAAGATTGATAAAGGCCATCATTTTCACAGCACCAGAGAGCCCAGTGATTTGGAATAGAACTTCGACGGCAAAGTAAGCACCAACTGCACCGCCTAAAGTATTGGCAAAATAAAGCCAAGACACAGACTGGCCAACATTCTGATTAATAGATGTGGCGTAACCCACAAGCAAAGGTAGCGTTGCACCCATCAAGGCCGTTGGAATCAATAACAATCCGAAGCTGATCAAGCCGGTCATTGCGTGGCTCGCGCCCACCGCCATTGCTGCGGTAACGTGGAATAGATAGATGCTGGATAGACCAAAAATCCCCAGTCCAAGCTCTGTTAGTGCGAAGAGAGTGACTGCCAAGCCGGGCAATTTTCTTGAAAGGGCTCCACCAACCAATCCGCCTGCACCCAAACCAAGCATGAAGGCGCTGACCACGAACGTTGTCGACAAAACATCGAGTCCAAAGTTTGCAAACAAAATACGCTGCCACACAACTTGGTAGACTAAAGCCACTCCACCAGAAAGAAAAAAGACAACGGGCAATGATAACGTCATAGTTGAGCGCGCCAACCCTAAAAACACCAGGATGGAGGTTAACAGGGGGGACTGAGGCGACTCACCAACTTTTAGTTGAATCCGCCAAATGAGACGCTGGATACAGAAAATTCGGGTGAAGGCGATCCAGCTATCGCGTATCGACCGATCACTCGGAGCAGACCGATTGCGACGCTCGCTGTTAATACAAACCGCCCTCTCGGTTTTGAATGCCTAGAGTGCTGACTAAGAAAAAGCCACCGGCTGGTGGCTTCTTAAAAGTGGTGGGTCGTGCTGGGTTCGAACCAGCGACCAATTGGTTAAAAGCCAACTGCTCTACCGACTGAGCTAACGACCCAAAAGTACTATCAGAGGGCGCGTATCGTACGGTTTACGAAAGAAAAAGCAACCCCTGAAATTAACGATATCGTGTGGGATCTGGCACGCCTGCTTGCTCGAAGCCCGCTGCCCGAAGTCGACAGCTGTCACACTCCCCACATGCACGCCCCATTTCGTCAGCTTGATAGCACGACACCGTCATCGAGTAGTCGACGCCAAGGCGAAGACCCACGTCGATAATGGCCCCCTTACTCAGATCGATCAGTGGCGTCTCCAAGCTGATCGACATACCTTCAACGCCCGCTTTAGTCGCGACGCCAATAAGCCGCTGGTAGGCGGCAATGAACTCTGGACGACAGTCCGGGTAGCCCGAGTAGTCCACGGCGTTGACACCAATGTAGATCTCACTCGCCCCTAAAACCTCTGCCCACCCCAATGCCAGAGACAAAAACACCGTATTTCTGGCAGGAACGTAGGTAATGGGAATACCCTCCTGAGGTGTCGTCGGAACAGGAATATCCATGTCGGTGAGCGCCGAGCCACCGATCGCTGATAAATCGAGTGACACGACACGATGGACAACGTCGCCGTAACGCTCGGCAAGCCCTCGCGCGGCATTAAGCTCCGCACGATGCCGCTGACCATAATCGAAGCTTAGGCTGTAACACTCACGGCCATTCCTGTGCGCCATGGCCAGCAACGTTGCTGAGTCCAAGCCTCCTGAGGTGAGTATTACGGCTTTAGTTTTCATATTCGTCGTTAACGTCCAGGTTCGTCGTTCCACAGCACTTTATGCAGTTGCATTTGAAAGCGCACTGGCAAACGGTCTGTGATAATCCAGTTAGCCAAGTCTGTCGCACTTAAGTCGTGATGTGACGGTGAAAACAACACATCACTAACCCGACTCTTGAGCGAAAACTCGTCGAGCTTGAAGCGCGCCCATTCGTAGTCATCACGACTACAGATGACAAATTTCAACTGATCATGTTTCGTGAGGAATTCAAGATTGCCCCACAGATTGCGATGCGACTCGGCAGAGTCCGGTGTCTTGATATCGACGACTCGGCTTACACCCGTCGGTGTGTGCTCAATCGACATCGCGCCACTGGTCTCAAGCGACACGCGAAATCCGTCATCACACAGACGCTGCAACAAGGCGTTACAGCCGGACTGTGCGAGCGGCTCGCCTCCGGTAACACAGACGTATTCGCAGTTGAACGCGCGAATTTGCGCCAAGATACTGTCCAGCGCCATCAGCTCGCCGCCCGAAAAGGCATATTCTGTATCGCAGTACTGACAGCGCAAAGGACACCCAGTCAGACGAACAAATACGGTGGGAATGCCCACCGAGCGGGCCTCACCTTGGAGCGAGTGGAAGATTTCAGTAATGCGTAGCTGAGACACAAATGACGGCTCGAAAAAAAGTGGGGGCGTTACAGCTGACTGTCGAGAAAATCCTGCGCCAACTGCGCCGCAGGATGTTGCTCAGCGCCATATTCGTCGATAACACGCGTGAGGTACTCGCGCGAACGATCCTCGTTTCCCTTTAGTGCGTGGACACGGCCCAGCTTATAAAGCGCGTCTGGGACCTTCCGATCAGCAGGGTATTGATCCAGCAAGAGTTGAAAGTTCTGTCGCGCCGACTCGGGATCAACAGGCTCCACGACCAGGTAAAGCTCCCCTAACCAGTAGTGTGCATTTGGGGAGTATCGGCCGTAGGGATAGGCCGCTAAAAACGCATTAAAAGCAATCAAGGCTTGGTCAAATTGTCGCTCTCTAACGAAACCATACGCAGACTGATACGCCTCTTGCTCACCCGGCTGCGCCTCCGGAACCGGAGCTTGTGCGGTATCCGTGCCCCCATCTTGCGGGTCAACAACGACGCCACCTTCAGTCGCAACAGTTGCAGCGACTGCCGAAACTGCATCCTCAGCAGCACCCAGTACCGCCAATCGCCGATCCATCTCAACGTAGCGCTCGAGAGTCTGATCCTGAAGACGCGCGAGCAAACTTGCCTGCTCCTCTACCAGACCATTCAGACGACGAATTTCCTCTTCAAGCTGCTGTACGCGAATCGCCACTGCGCGCGAATCAGTCGGCGCAACGGACAAAGGCCGAGCAGTCCCGGTGTTGACCGCAGTGTCTGCAGACCGATAAGGAAGCACCCCTGCGGGTTCTGCTGCAGGTCGAAACGCCTCGGTTTGAGCAAAAGCGGCGCCCGACAGAACAAAAAAGCCGGCGACAAGCGCCGGCTCTAAAAATCGCTGTAAGATCATGGCGTCTTACTTGATCTCCACTCGACGATTCTGACTCCAACTGGACTCACCTGAACCGTAAGCCACTGGATTTTCCTCGCCGTAACTAATGGTCTCTAACCGATAGGCGGGGACACCACTGGCCACCATGTAGTCGCGTACCGCGTTGGCTCGGCGCTCGCCTAGTGCGAGGTTGTATTCACGAGTACCACGTTCGTCCGTGTGCCCCTCAAGGCGAGCGTTGGCGCTCCCGGACATCAGCAGCGCGACGTGTGCGTCTATCGCCGCACGAGCGTCATCACTGAGTGTTGAACTGTCATAGTCAAAAAGAAATACCGTGCCAGCAGCCGACGCGGCATCCATCAAACGACGCTTCGCTTCACGTTGCTCCTGCATGACCATCGCTTTCTCTTTTTCGATCGCACGCTCCTCTGCAGCAACAGCCTCTGCTGCAGCGGCTTGCTCAGCGGCGGCACGCTCGGTCGCAGCCTGAGCCGCGGCCTCTTCTTTCGCCGCATTACTGGAACATGCGCTCACTAATGTCGCCAGCAGAACAACCACCGCGGCTTTTCCCAAAGTATTTTTCGTTGTCATGACGTGTTTCCTACGCAGAGTTTTGAATACGACACATAATGTATCGCATATATGTCCGTTTGTTGAACCACGAACTGTTTTTTTGTCACTGTTCGACCAACATGGGTGACCAAGCGGGCTCTTGAACGCTACCCGATCGTGCGGGCAAGCTAAATTTAACCCCGCCGTCAACGGCAACAGCACCCAAAACACTCCGCTCACCACGCTTGGTCGCGTAGATCACCAACGACCCATTCGGTGCAATGCTCGGACTTTCATCCAGCGACGTCTCGGTCAGTACAGTCAGTCGCTCGGTTACGAGATCAAAAACAGCAATGTGGAACCGCCCCTTGCGCTGGTGAACCAAAGCGACGTTACGACCGTCCTCCGCAACGCGCGCACGCGCGTTGTAACGCCCCTCAAAGGTGATCCGCTCAATCTTACCGGTCGCTAGTTCATAACGATAAATTTGGGGTCGCCCGCCACGATCTGAAGTGAACAGCAGTGATTGCCCGTCGGGCATCCAAGTCGGCTCGGTGTCAATGCCGTAATGTCGCGTCAAGCGCTGAAATTGCTTTGTTTTAAGATCAAGCAAATAAATATCGGGGCTACCGTCCTTGGATAAAACCAACGCCATTGACTTGCCGTCGGGCGACCAAACTGGGGAATTATTGAGCCCTTGAAAATAAGTCAGCTGCTCCCGCTCACCCGTGGCAAGTACCTGACGGTAAATCGCCGGTCGAGAGGATTCGAAAGAGACATACGCCACCTCTTTCCCATCCGGGGACCAACTTGGCGCTAGAATGGGGTCGCGACCCTCTAGCAAAACGATGGGCCTGCGACCGTCAGCATCCGCCACGGTCAATCGGTAAAAGTCCTTACCGTCCGGGTTACGCGTTACTGATACGTAAATAAGTCGTGTGGCAAATGCGCCAGGAATACCGGTCAATTTTTCGTAGATCGCGTCAGCGACACGGTGCGCTGCCATGCGAGCTTCAGATTCGGCACTCACCACCTGACCCGAGAATAACTCCACACCACGCTCAACATCGTGCAGTGAAAAGTCAACGCGAAGTTGGGTCCCTTGACTCACCCGACCGATAACCAGATAGCGGGTCGATATAGCTCGCCAATCGCGATAAAAAACCTCCTCTCTTGCTGCGGGCAAGCTCAACATATCCCGCCGGCTGACCGGGCTAAACTGACCGCTTCGTGCCAGATCAGAGTCTACGATTTGCGCAAAGTCAGTGGGCGCGGAACCTAAGCCATCCCAGGCAAACGGTGCAATGGCAATTGAAGTGGGGTTATCAATGCCACGCGTCACCTGAATCTCCAGCTGCGCCGCGGCGGTGGTGGTAAGAAACAACCCAAAAACAAACACACACGATCGTAACAACATGACTAGTACCTCAGATCCTCAGGCTTAAAACGCAGTGGGAACCGGCGAAAGTATCGCTCGAAATCTGAAATAGGCAAAACCGCCACCTCGGAAAACTGAGCCACACGCTCCACAGCGGCAATCGCACTTCGATCGAACGCAATACTTCCGCTGCTGCTTAAAACAGAAATACCCACGACATCGCCGGTCGGTACGAGACTAATCTCCAACAAAACTTCCATGCCGTTGCGCGCTGAAGGTGGGCGTCGCCAGTTTTGGGTGATGCGGGCTTGCATGAGTGCCGCGACCTGCTGCACCTCGCTCACCTCGTCAGCCAGTACTTGCCCCTCAGCCTCGGGCAAATCCATCAGTCCATCCAGCAGCTCCTTTTGAAGTCGTGCTAACTGATTTTCAGTAGACGTCTTATTGTCGTCAGCCGAGACCGGTTCAGGAATAATAGGGTCAGGCCTTGGAATCGGTTTTGGCTCAGGTGCTTTGGCCGACTCAGATTTTGGCCTTGGCTGTGGTTTTGGTTTTGGTTTTGGTTTTGGTTTTGGTTTTGGTTTTGACGTGGACTTTGCCACCGCCTGATCAGGTTTTGACAGAGACACAAGCGATGCTTGTATCACCTGCGGCTTGGCTGACACAGTTGGTGCCGCGACGGTCCACCCGCCTTCCATCACAATTACGAAAAAAAGATGCACCAGCACGGCGACGAGTGCGGGGATACCAATAATAAGGAGCCGATCAGAATTCACTGTCGTCTCGCAGGAGCCTCAGTCACCAACCCCACCGACAGCGCACCGGCCTCCTGGAGCTGAGACATAAGTGCAACTACCTCACCGTAGGGCACTGCCGCGTCACCCCAAACCATAACTGCCTTTTCAGGATTGCGTTTCAGTACCGTCGCGACGCGCTGTTTGACCGTTTCGATATTCAGCGCAAGGTCGTCGCTGGCGCCCAAATTGAGGTACAACCTGGCCTGCGCATCGATCGACACAATTAAGGGCTCCGCGTCGCTGTCTGAAACAGGGCTTGAGTTCGCATCGGGGAGGTCGACCTCAACGCCCTGCATGAGGAGTGGCGCGGTCGCCATAAAAATTACCAGCAACACCAGCATAACGTCGATGTAAGGGACGACGTTAATCTCTGCCATAGCTCGGCGCGGTCTCACTGCGCTTGACCTCGCTTTTGAGCGTAACTTTGTCGCTGCAGGAGTCCGGAAAACTCATCAACAAACGATTCGTACCGATTGAGTAATACGTCGACCTTTGCTGCAAATCGGTTGTAGGCAAGTACAGCAGGAATCGCGGCGAACAATCCCATGGCTGTTGCAATAAGCGCCTCAGAAATTCCCGGAGCGACGGCGGCAAGCGTTGCCTGCGAGCTCGTCGCCAGACCTCTGAATGAATGCATAATGCCCCACACCGTGCCAAACAACCCCACATACGGACTGGTGGAGCCCACCGACGCCAAGAACGGTAAGTGTTGCTCTAATCGATCACTCTCCCGCATCAACGCGACCCGCATAGCCCGACGTGACCCTTCGACCATGGCATCGGCGTCCATATTTTCTTGACGCGACAACTTAGAGAACTCCTTAAACCCTGCTCGAAAAAGCGCTTCACCACCCGTGATGTCAAAACCCTCGTCAATCGCGGTTGAACCCTCCCGGTAAAGCTGCGCGAGATCCATTCCGGACCAGAAGCGATCCTCGAAGTCGAGCAACTCAGCATTCGCCCTCTGCAAGATAATGACGCGTTGAACAATCATGAACCACGACGCGACGGAGGCCGCTAACAGCGTCGCCATCACGAGTTTTACCGTGAGACTCGCACCCATGATGAGTTCAATAACACTCAGTTCATCCGTCATGATTTACCTCGCCTTTGTTTTCACTCGCCTTCAAAGCCGCGCGCAACGCGGCCGGCATACGCTTGGGTCGGCCTGAAGTCCCCTCGGTGAGCGCCACTGACACACGCCCCCGCGCAAGTTCCACGCCCTCTCTCACCACAGCCTGCTCGAATTCAATCTTCGCCGCACCCGACGCGACCACGGTCGCTCTGGCCTCAATACAATCATCCAAACGCGCCGGCATTAGATAATCAATAGACGCTGACGTCACAACGAACACCGATCCATCGTCCATGACCGCAGTCTTATCGACGCCCATGGCGCGAATAAGTTCCGTTCGAGCCCGCTCGAAGTATTTCAGGTAGTTCACGTAATAGACGATGCCGCCCGCGTCTGTATCTTCAATATAAACCCGAATAGGAAGTCGGTATTCAGTCATCCGAGCCCTCACTAAGATCCAGCGACACGCTATTTGCCGCGTCAACCTTCTGCGGTGCGGCCAATCCAAAGTGCCGGTAGCCCGCTGGGGTCACAATGCGACCGCGCGGCGTGCGAATAATGAGCCCCTGTTGAATCAGGTAAGGCTCAATAACATCTTCTAATGTGCCTCGCTCCTCGGACAGGGCAGCTGCCAAACTGTCGATGCCCACGGGACCGCCCTCAAACTTCTCAATGAGCGCCAGCAAAAATCGCCGGTCGAGGTGATCAAACCCTTGGTTGTCAACGCTTAACATATCAAGCGCCGCCTCTGCGATTGACTTAGAAATAATGCCATCGCCTTTGACTTGCGCATAATCTCTGACGCGACGCATCAAACGGTTTGCGATCCGCGGCGTCCCTCGCGAACGCTTCGCTATTTCGAGTGCTCCAGCGTCGTCAGTATCGATAGAAAGAATGCTGGCAGCGCGTGACACAATGCGTTTCAGGTCGCCGACTTCATAGAACTCAAGCCGCTGAACGATCCCAAATCGATCCCTGAGCGGCGATGTTAATAGTCCTGCGCGCGTCGTAGCGCCCACTAAGGTAAACGGTGGAAGATCCAATTTTATGGAACGTGCCGCAGGTCCCTCGCCGATCATAATATCCAGCTGAAAATCCTCCATCGCAGGGTAAAGTATCTCCTCTACGTAGGGACTCAATCTGTGAATTTCATCAATAAAGAGAACATCGTTAGGCTCGAGATTCGTCATGATAGCCGCAACATCGCCCGCTTTTTCAAGCACCGGGCCGCTGGTTGTCTTGAGCTGTACGCCCATTTCATTTGCGATAATACTGGCAAGCGTAGTTTTCCCCAGACCGGGGGGACCAAAAATAAGCGTGTGGTCGAGCGGTTCACCACGCCCTTTTGCGGCCGATAAAAAAATGTCCATTTGCTCTTTGACCGCAGACTGTCCAATGTAGTCCTCTAGGGTTTGTGGCCGGACAGCACGGTCTAAGACAGTCTCACGACCGTCCGTCGTTCCTCCCGCTACCAATCGATCGGTCTCTATCACTCAAGCATCCCTTCTTTGTAGAATTTTCTAACGCATTGCCGACTGCAAAGCAGCCCGGATGAGCGCTTCACTACTGTCAATATCGCCCGAATCCACAGCAGCGATTAAGCGAGACGCTTCAGTGGGTTTATATCCCAGCGCCACGAGTGCCTGCTCGGCTTCACCACGTACATCGATCGAAGGCGTCTGTAACGAATGAGCACGCTCAGCCGGCAATACATCGGACAACCACTGCCCCGCTTTGTCACGCATCTCAACCAACAATCGCTCGCCCGTTTTCTTACCAACGCCAGGAAGCGCAACGAGGGCTTGAACATCATTGCGGTTCAGACAGTCCGCAAACTGCTCTGTATCCATGCCAGACAGGATCGCCAAAGCAAGTTTAGGGCCCACGCCATTAACCTTGATCAAATCCCTGAAGAGTCGACGATCGATCTCCCGAACGAACCCGTAAAGCTGTTGAGCATCCTCGCGCACCACAAAGTGAGTGAGCAAAATCGTGGTTTCACCAATCGCGGGAAGCTGGTAAATCGTCGTCATGGGCACACGAACTTCGTAGCCAATGCCACCCACATCTACGATGACTTCGGGGGCTTGTTTAGCCAAAATAGTTCCGCGCAATCGTTCTATCATCCGTGTGCTCTCATGGGTTTATTTCAGTCGTCCAGTAGCAAAAGCCCTTGCACCAGTCGCACGCATCACTGCTTCACCACTAATGTGACACAGTGCAGCGGCGAGCGCGTCACTGGCGTCCTCTTGAGGCGTCGAGGGTAATCGTAAGAGCCGAGTCACCATGTGCTGAACCTGCGCCTTATTGGCACCACCGGTTCCCACAACCGCTTGTTTGATTTTTCGCGTCGCGTACTCATGGACTTCAAGGCCCTCCAGCGCGCAAATCACCATTGCAGCACCGCGTGCTTGACCCAGTTTGAGGGCTGAGTCGGCGCTTTTGGCCATGAAAACCTGCTCTATGACAGCGACGGTTGGCTGGTACTCACCAATAATTTCTGTCAACGATTCAGCAAGCACTTTTAAGCGCGGTGCTAAAGGTTGATCCACAGGCAGCTTGATGACACCACTGCCCACATAACGCGTGTTCGTGCCGTCTGTCTCGACCACACCGAACCCGGTCTTACGCGAACCAGGATCAATCCCTAAGATAAGTGTCACAGTGCCTCTCCGCCCATACTTAGATTGTGCGGGAAACTGACGCCGACGTCATGTCGTCACTGCAATTACTTATCAGGCGCCCTCAATCGAATACTGAGCTCACGCAACTGTTGCTCAGACACTTCACCGGGCGCATCAGTCATCACGCATTGGGCCGATTGCGTTTTAGGGAAGGCGATGACATCACGAATGGACTGGCCGCCAACCATTAACATCACAAGACGATCCAGACCAAATGCCAAGCCTCCGTGAGGGGGAGCGCCGTGTTTTAACGCAGACAGTAAAAATCCAAACTTTGCATCAGCTTCCTCTTCGGATATTCCAAGAATATCGAAAACCGCTTTTTGCATTTCTTGGCGGTGGATCCGAATTGAGCCTCCACCAACCTCACTGCCGTTGAGCACCATGTCGTAGGCTCGGGAGAGTGCGTTTTCGGGTTGTGCTTTGAGCGCCTCAGCGCTGCAAGACGGCGCCGTAAAGGGGTGATGAATCGCCGTCAAACCACCGCTGGACGTTTCTTCGAACATAGGGAAGTCGACCACCCACAGCGGCGCCCAACCCTCTCTGACGCTGTCGGTCATCGCGGCAACCTTGAGTCGCAACGCGCCCAGAGCATCATTAACAATCTGGCGTTTATCGGCGCCAAAGAAAACGATATCGCCATCCTCAAGGCCGAGCCTTTCAACTAAGTCCTGGATCGTCGATTCAGGCATAAACTTTAAAATTGGCGATTGAAGGCCTGATACGCCTGATGCCTTGTCGTTGACTTTAATCCACGCAAGCCCACGAGCACCGTAAGCGCTGATGTATTTTGTAAGATCGTCGATTTCCTTCCGACTGATCGTCGCTCCACCAGGTACACGCAGCGCAGCCACACGTCCCTTCGGATCGTTGGCCGGACCTGAGAAGACCTTAAATTCCACATCCGCCATGAGGTCATCGACCGAGACGAGTTCTAGGTCAATACGAAGGTCTGGCTTATCAGAGCCAAAGCGCTCCATGGCCTCATGCCACGTCATTTTTGGGAAATCGCCAAGGTCTACATCTAAATGCGTCTGAAAAAGCGCTCTGACCATACCTTCTGTCAGCTGCATGACTTCCGATTCGTCAGTAAAGGACATCTCCACATCAATCTGAGTAAACTCTGGTTGACGATCAGCCCGCAGATCTTCATCTCGGAAACACCGTGCAATCTGATAATACCGATCGAAGCCCGACACCATCAGTAACTGCTTAAAAAGCTGCGGTGATTGTGGCAGAGCAAAAAATTTGGAGGCATTCGTTCGACTTGGAACCAAATAGTCTCGAGCCCCTTCAGGGGTGGCGCGGGTCAGCACCGGCGTTTCGATATCCAAAAAACCAGCGGTTTCAAGATACTGACGGACCGTTGAGGTGATCCGCGAACGCGTCATTAAATTTTGTTGCATCGACTCACGACGAAGGTCCATGAATCGATAACGAAGGCGAACATCCTCCCCCACCGTCTGATGCGCATCGAGTGGGAAGGGGGGTGGAGCCGCTTCGTTAAGGATAACGAGCTCTTTACCTAAAACCTCAATGTGTCCCGTCGCCATCGACGGATTCACAGTCTCAGGCGCGCGCTCCCGAACACGGCCAGTAATCTGCAGGACATACTCACTGCGCACTCGGTCAGCTAACTCAAAATACTCTTTGGTGTCTGGGTCAAAAACGACTTGGACAATGCCTTCTCGATCACGCATGTCGAGAAAAATCACACCACCATGATCTCGGCGTCTGTCCACCCAACCGCAGATCGTTACCGTTTCGCCGATCGAAACGTCTTTTGTGGCCCCGCAATAATGTGTCCGCATGTGTACTCTCTAGTTTCGTGTCGTTCTAGTCAGACGAATCCGAAGACGATGCCGTGTTTTTGACACCGCTTGACTCAGAGCCTGAGCTATTCGCTAAGTTCTTCTTTGCACCCGTTTTGAAGTCGGTTTCGTACCAGCCTTTACCCGAAAGACGAAACGCCGGCGCTGAAACCTTTTTCTTCAACGATCGCGCCCCGCACGCAGGACAGTCGGTCAGCGGGGCATCTGACATCTTTTGCAGTGCCTCGTGCGCATCTCCGCAGGCACCACATACATACTCGTAAATTGGCATGCGGAACATCTCTCTGATTGCAAATGTACTGCGGCTGTAAAGCGCAGAGCGCGAGAGATTACACTAATCAACGCGTGAGGTTAATGGCAATTCTAGGTGCTAAGACGAGGATTACGAGTTTGAGAACCGTTTCAACTTTTTGAGTGCGCGTATTTTTACCGTTCGGGTTTCGGGTCGCGCCGCAAAGAGCGTTTCCTCGCCGGTAAACGGATTTACGCCTTTTCGTGCACGAACAGCGGGCCGTGTCGCCGTCGTGAATTTCGCAAGGCCGGGCAGGGTCATTTCACCGCAGCCCTTTACACTCATCTGATCAGCCAATACCTGCTCAAACTCTCGAAATACATCTCCCACTTGTTTTTTAGTCAGACCGGTCTTACTTGCAATTTTACGGTGCAATTCGCCCTTAGACAGTTGCCCAGTGACTTTCTTACTATTCGTTTTCTTGGGCTTAATCTTGTCCGCTTGCACTGTGATTGCTCCCCTTCCCCTAAAGTCGATGATCGTTGTATCGATGCTATAGGATGTAACACCAAATAGGGTCGGTGATTCAAGCCCAAACCATCGCGAATGAGCGCACTGGCTATCGCGAACTGCCCCCCGAGGTTTGATACACTCGCGGTCCACCGGACAGTGCAACACGACGTTAGGCAGCCACTTACAGGAAACGTAGATGCGATTTTCAAATTTCCCCTTGTCGACCACCAAAGAAACTCCCGCCGATGCTGAGGTAATCAGCCATCAGCTGATGCTTCGAGCAGGGCTGATCAAGCGGATCGCCGCGGGCATCTATACGTGGATGCCGCTGGGCCTGAAGGTCGTTCGCAATGTCGAGCGCGTTGTTCGTGAAGAAATGGAAAACGCGGGCGCCGTTGAACTGTCTATGCCTGTCGTTCAGCCGGCTGAGTTATGGAAAGAGTCTGGCCGATGGGAGCAGTACGGCCCTGAACTGTGCCGACTCCAAGACCGACACGACCGTGATTTCTGCCTGGGACCCACCCACGAGGAAGTCGTCACTGATCTGGCTAAATCAGAAATTCGAAGCTACAAGCGACTGCCGATCAATTATTTTCAGATCCAAACCAAGTTCAGAGACGAGATACGTCCGCGATTTGGCGTGATGCGCTCACGCGAATTTGTAATGAAGGACGCCTACTCGTTCCACATCGATCAGGACTCTCTCGAGCAGACTTATTGGCGTATGCACGAGGCTTACTCGACCATCTTTACCCGGCTTGGCTTGGACTTCCGTCCGGTTGAAGCGGATACAGGCTCAATTGGCGGAAGTCACTCTCACGAATTTCACATGCTGGCCGACTCGGGTGAGGACAGTATTGCCTTCTCCACAGAGAGTGACTTTGCTGCAAACGTTGAGCTTGCAGAGGCACTCATGCCACAGGCCGTCACAGCTGAGTTTGAGACGATGGCGCTGTTTAATACGCCCGACGCCAAAACCATTGACGCCCTCTCCAAGAACCACGGTATTGCCCCAGACACCTCTCTAAAGACGTTGTTTGTGGAAGATGCGCAAGGCGGCCTCGTTGCCTTGGTGCTTCGCGGTGATCAACAACTCAATGAAATTAAGGCCGAAAAAATAAGCGGGATCAGCCAGCCTCTGCGAATGGCCCAAGAATCAGCCGTAAAAACCGCAACCGGTGCTTCGTTTGGTTCTCTGGGTCCTGTGGGACTCGATGTCCGAATCGTCGTAGATCGCGCAGCCTCTGTGCTGACTAACTTTGTCTGCGGCGCTAATGAAGAGGGCAAACACCTCAAAGGCGTCAATTGGCAGCGCGATGTTCCAAAATTTGAAGTCGCTGATTTACGCACAGTGTCTGCGGGAGACCCCAGCCCCTGTGGTACGGGCCGCCTCGAAATCAAACGCGGCATTGAAGTCGGGCACATCTTCCAACTGGGAACAAAGTACTCAGAGGCCATGGGCGCCGAGGTGTTGGATCAGAACGGCAAGTCGGTTCCCATGAGTATGGGGTGCTATGGCATCGGTATTACGCGAATCGTCGCGGCGGCTATCGAACAAAATAATGACGCGCGCGGCATCATTTGGCCTGCCACGATGGCGCCATTTTCAGTGGTCCTTATCCCACTGGGTATGGACAAATCCGAGAGTGTCGCTGACGCCACCGAAACGCTTTACGACGAATTGCGGGCACAGGGCGTTAATGTCGCCATGGACGACCGAAAAGAGCGTCCCGGCGTTAAGTTTGCTGATTGTGAGCTGATTGGTGTGCCCTTGCGCGTCACCATCGGCGAGCGGTCATTAAAAGAGGGAATGGTTGAGGTGCAAGGGCGCTGTGATAGCGAAGCCGAGCACATCGCGATCGCTGCAGTGAGTAATTACGTTTTGGAACGGGTCAACGCATATTGAAAAAGTGGGGCGTAGTGCGTCCATCGTGACCTGCCCCACGCCCAATTGGATTGACCTAAGCGAAGAAACCTTCCACTCTTGGATCAGGCCTTACTAGGAAGACAGCGAGTGGAAATAAACGCGTTTCAGCGCTGGAATAGCGATTTAGCGAACATTGTCGCTCACGTGGGCGAGCCCATTTTTTTTCAGCAGGTGTTTGCAGCGATCGAGGCGCAGGTGCCTGTGGCATTGCCGCAAGCCTGGCTTTACCACAGAGACTTGCCGCCCAAACTCCTTGATCACAAAATCCCAAAAGAAGCCTACGCCTCTCAAGTCGATGAATATCTTGAAGGACCCTACCGAGAGGACCCGTTTTTTAAGATTTCACTGAACTCACCGAGGAACAACTGTTATCGATTGTCGCGATTGATCACAGGCAACTTCGAAGACAGCAGCTATCACCAGAACTATTACGCCAGTACAGGTACCGTTGACGAAGCTATTATCGTGACGCGGCTTGGCGATGGCAGCGTTGTCAACATCAGCTTCATGCGACTCGAGAGTCATGGTGAGTTTAGCGATGGAGAATACAACTGGCTTTACAGCGTTAGCCAAGTCATTGCGGAACTCATCGAGCTTCACACCCGCCGAGAAGAGTTCGTTGAGAGCAACCTGTTACAACCCGGTGTAGACCATCACATACAACAGGGGTTTGAATGTTTTGGTACCAGTTATGTGAGCGAACGTGAGCAAGAGGTTTTGGAATTGCTACTCAGAGGCTACGGTGCCGACACCAGCGCAGAGCGGCTCAACATTTCACTTGAGACCGTTCGGCGCCACCGTAAATCAATATACAAAAAGCTCGACGTGAACAGTCAGGCCGATCTCTTTGCCTTATTTATCAATACCATTCCTTATGTTGCACAGGCAAAAGGACAGGACCCGCTTCACATTTATATGAATTAAGTCATTAATGACCCACGTTAGGCATCACTTGCCCCAACTTGGGCATTGTGGGTGAGCGCGCAGCCCGAGATCATGCAGGCTCAATCTAGCCGAGTCATTTTTGTGCATTCGACCCAACAATTTTTAACCGCTTATCCGGACATTACGATGGTCGAGGCGCTAATTACCGACTGCAATGGTATCGCGCGGGGTAAGTGGCTACCGGTTCAAAAGCTCGACTCGATCGAAAAACAAGGTCTTAAGCTGCCTAAATCAGCCTTAGGGCTCGACGTTTGGGGCCGTGATATTCCTGCGCTGGCGCATTCCAATGGCGACATTGATGGCTATTGCCACCTGGTCGAGGGTTCGCTTCGCCCCTTACTGACCGAACGTGGTGTTGACCAAGCGCAAGTGCTCTTAACCATGTTCGATAAGGACAAGTCGCCCTACATGGGCGACCCAAGACAGGTGCTGCAAGCGCTTGTGAATCGCTTCTCCGAAAAGTCCCTAAGGCCCTGCATGGCCGTCGAGCTCGAATTTAGCCTGCTCCCAAAACCAGAGACCAACGAGTCCATAGGGTCTGCCCTTAAAAACCAAAACACAGTGGGCGGTAACCTCTACGCACTGAGTGAATTGGATTACCACGGACCCTTGCTTGAGGCCCTCAGACAGGCCTTTAAAACTCAGGACTTACCCTACGAGGGAATCATCAAAGAATCGGCGCCAAGCCAGTTCGAAATCAACGTGGCGCACAGCAATGACACGATGCTGCTTGCCGACCAGGTGATTCGAATGCAACGCACCATTCGGTCGGTTGCGGCACGGCATGGTTTTGTGGCCAGTTTTATGCCTAAACCCATCGATGACGAGGCCGGGAATGGCCTCCACGTCCACTGCAGCTTGCTCGAAGAGAATGACGTCAATGTCTTTGATAATGGCGGTGAAGAAGGCTCTGATCTATTAGGCTACGCCGTTGCTGGCTGCCTCGAACTTCTTCCAGCATCAATGCTTCTTTTCGCGCCCAGCTTCAATGCCTACCGGCGGTTCCAACCAGGAAATCACGCGCCGACCGAATCTGCCTGGGGCTATGACAATAGAACGACCGCCATTCGGATTCCAGAAAGTCCGCCCTCGGCTCGTCGCATTGAACACCGCGTCGCCGGTGCAGACGCAAACCCCTATCTGGTGCTTGCAGCCGTGCTGGCTGGCATTTGGCATGGTATCGAAGGAAAACTGACGCCCCCTCCTGCAATCGAGGGCAATGCTTGGGATCAAGACATCAAGGCGACCCCGTTACCCACGACTATGGATCAGGCGATCGATGCGTTTGAGGGAGCACAAACGCTCTCCGAATACCTAACGACTGAATTTAAAACTCTCTTTTTGGCCACAAAACAACAAGAGTGGAGTGAGTTCGCTCGTCACGTCACCGAATTCGAGCTGGAAACTTACCTTCGAATGTAGTTTGCTCTGCGGCTGACTTCTATAGAGACATTGCTATGACCAGCGTTTACGACTACTCGGCAACACTTGCCGACGGCACAACAACCGCACTTTCGGACTATAAAGGCCAAGTCCTGTTAATTGTAAATACGGCTTCAAAATGTGGCTTTACACCCCAGTACGAAGGCCTGGAAAAGCTTCATGCGACGCACAAGGACGCAGGATTTTCCGTCCTGGCATTTCCCTGCAATCAATTTGGGTCTCAAGAACCGGGAAGCACTGAGGAGATCGTTGAATTCTGCGAAATGCGCTTTCAAACGAGTTTTCCGCTGTTTGAAAAAATTGACGTGAATGGCACTAATTCCCACCCGCTCTACAAACACCTCAAGTCTGAAGTCAAAGGTCTTTTGGGGACCGAGCGAATCAAATGGAACTTCACAAAATTTCTAATCAATCGAGACGGCGAGGTCGTCGGTCGATTTGGATCGCAGAAAAAACCTGCTGATATCGAGTCCGAAATTATGGCCTTGCTCTAAGCGCCAGACGTCGCAAGCGTCGCTTCCAGATCCATCATCACGGACGTCTAATGCTCTCGGGTTTCTCGAAATGTAATATCAGGCCAGCGCTCCTGCATGAGCGCTAGGTTGACCCGCGTTGGGGCCAAGTAAGTCAGGTAGCCACCACCGTCCTCGGACAGATGATCAGACGCTTTTTTCCGAAAGTCGTCTAACGTTCGAGCATCTGCGGCATCAAGCCAACGTGCGGTGTAAATGTTGACGGGCTCATAAATCGCATCGACCTTGTACTCGTCCTTGAGTCGGTGCGCCACAACATCAAACTGAAGCTGCCCCACCGCTCCGACAATGAGATCGGTCGAACTCAAGGGTGAAAACACCTGAGTGGACCCTTCCTCCGACAGCTGCTGCAACCCTTTCTGCAGGGCTTTCATCTTCATGGGGTCTGACAGTCTTATCTTTCTAAATAACTCGGGCGCGAAGTGCGGAATTCCCGTGAACTGAAGCGACTCACCCGCGGTAAAGGTATCGCCGATTTGAATCGTACCGTGATTGTGTAAACCAATGATATCGCCCGCCACAGCCGACTCCACCAAATCGCGCTCGCCGGCCTTGAACGACACCGCATCGGCGATACGAATGTCCTTAGCAATGCGCACATGTCGCATCTTCATCCCCTTTTCATACCGCCCTGAGCAAAGGCGCACGAAGGCAATACGGTCGCGATGCTTGGGATCCATGTTCGCTTGAATTTTGAACACAAACCCCGAGAAGTCCGCTTCGGTGGGGGCGACTTCACGCGATTGCGCGAATCGGGACTGTGGCTTAGGAGCCCACTCAACAAAGTCATCGAGCATTTCACGGACGCCAAAATTACCCAGTGCCGTACCGAAAAAAACAGGCGTCTGCTTCCCTGCCAAAAACAATGAGCGATCAAAGGTATGACTCGCGCCGCGCACAAGTTCTATTTCATCGCAGAAGTCCTCGTAATCGTCGTCTAGCAATGCGCGCGCCTCTGCCGATTCCAACCCTTTAATGCATCGGTCCGGCGGCAACACCTGCCCGTGTCCCTGTTCGTAACAGTGAATCGTATCGGTATAAAGGTTATAGACACCCTTGAAAAATTTACCCATGCCAATCGGCCAGTTGATCGGCGCGGCTTCGATTTTCAGGACATCTTCAATTTCGTCAAGCAACTCAATGGCCTCACGAATGTCACGATCGAGTTTGTTGACGAAGCCAACAATTGGGGTGTCTCGCAAGCGACAGACACCCATCAACTTAATGGTTCGCGCTTCGACACCCTTCGCACCATCGACCACCATGAGCGCGGAATCTACCGCTGTCAGGGTTCGATAGGTGTCTTCCGAAAAATCTTCGTGCCCCGGTGTATCGAGCAAGTTGACCGTGCGATCACGATACGGGAATTGCATCACCGATGACGTCACCGAAATACCCCGCTCCTGCTCCATCGTCATCCAGTCCGACGTGGCGTGAGGCCCTCGCTTTCCTTTCACTGACCCGGCAACTTGAATCGCAGATCCAAGAAGGAGTAGCTTTTCGGTAATGGTCGTCTTACCTGCATCGGGGTGCGAAATAATGGCGAATGTACGGCGAGCGTTTATCGCATTGTCGGTTTCTGACATGAGTCCTCCAGTGACGCGCCGGATTATGCCAGTTAACGCAGCATCTGTTTTATCGAAGCGGAAGATTTGCGCGTAAATGCTGCACTAATTCGTGGGCAACCTGTCCTTGAGAGGGGCAGGCATCCCCTAAAATCCGGGACAACGAGGTGACCTGAAGACCCGCGTATCCGCAGGGGTTAATACGGCCAAAATGGCTTAAGTCCGGATCGACGTTCAGCGACAACCCATGGTAACTCGACCCCCGACTGATCTTAAGACCCAGTGCAGCGATTTTCTCACCCGACACGTACACACCCGGCGCCTTGGGGTCCGCCAGGGCCTCAATACCGTGGGTCGCCAGAAAATCAATAATGGCGCTTTCTAGTGCAGACACCAGCTGCCGAACACCAACCTTCGCACGCCGAATATCGCAGAGCACGTAGATCACAAGCTGCCCTGGACCATGGTAAGTCACCTGGCCCCCTCGATCGGTTTGAACCACTTCAATGTCGCCCGGTGACAGGAGGTGCTCCTCTTTGCCGGCAATACCCTGCGTGAACACGGGCGGATGCTCTAACACCCACAACTCATCGGGGGTTTCACTCCCACGCGCTTTTGTAAACGCTTTCATCGCCTCGATCGTCGGACGATAATCCACATTCCCTAAGTTCCGGACAAACACGATTTAAATCACCATCGAGACACGACCTGAGGCAACAAGATCCTTATGCAAAGCCTCCAGTTGGTCCTGTCCTGTGGCCGTAATAGTGAACGTTATCGAGTCGAACGTCCCCGCACGGCTGCTCTTGGTGACAATATCCTTGTCGATAAGCCCTGTCGTGTGTCGCTCAAAAATTGCTCGAATTGCGGTCGCGTAGTCAGGGGTTGAACGCCCCACCACTTTGATCGGATAACGACACGGGAACTCTATCTTTGGCGCTTCTTTATCCTGCATAAATCAGCCGACTAAATTCTGAAACCACAGTACTAATGCATCGAATAAACGCTTAAAAAAGCCGCCACTTGGGACGTCCTCTAGGACTAGCAGTGGGGTTTCAAAGAGCACTTCAGCGCCCCGGACAATGCTCACTGTTCCAATTTCATCGCCCCGCGCAAGCGGTGCTTCGAGTTGTTCCAGCGCGACGACCTTGACTACGGCCTCAGTTCGCTCCCGGGGAACCGTCAACACGACCGACTCTAAAACACCCGCATGGACAAGCTCGCTCGCCCCTTTCCAAACCCTGGGCTCAATTAAGGTGACTTCTGCCGAGAGCGGACGCAAATTCTGAAAGAAGCGAAAACCGTAGTTTAACAAACTGCTGTTTTCAGAGGCACGTGTTCGCTTGCTCGCACTGCCCAATACGACCGACACAAGGCGCATACCCTCGCGTTGCGCCGAAGCGACGAGACCATAACCGGCCTCACTGGTGTACCCAGTCTTCAGGCCATCGACCGTTGAGTCAGACCGTAACAGACTGTTGCGGTTGTATTGCTTAATACCGTTGTAGGTAAAGCTCTGTTCTTTGTAAATCTTGTAATGCTCAGGATGATTATTAATTAATGCGACCGAGAGTGTTGCAAGGTCTCGGGCGGTTGTTCTGTGCTCGGGGTGAGGCAATCCGTGAGGGTTTCGGTAGGCGGTCTTGTCCAGCCCAAGCTCGTCGGCTAGCTGATTCATGACATCGACAAAACTTGCCTCTGTCCCAGCGAGGTGCTCGGCCACAGCGACCGACGCATCATTTCCTGAAGAAATAACGACACCTCGTTCCAGATCCTCAAGACTGACCGGTTTCCCCGGCTCAATCCACATTAAGGATGACCCCTTGAAGGTGGGATTTTGTGACCAAGCTGTTCGACTGACCGAAATAATATCACCCAGAGAAGCACGTCCCGAGGCGACCTCGTTTGCGAGCACATAACCGGTCATGATCTTGGTTAAGCTTGCGGGCGGGAGCGATAAATCGCCCTGATGGTCTACCAGTACCTTTCCGGTACTCGCATCCATAAGGAAGTATGCATCTGCCGGCAGTTTTGGCGGTGGTGGTACTGCGGCCATCGCGGACGGCATACACAGCGCTAAGCCCCAAGCCAACAAAAATCGAACGTTACTCAACCGCATCATTTCCTTCATCCTACTGCCCCAATCCCAGAACACTAGTGTACCAACTCAACGCCCGAACCGCTCAAGGCAAACGCTGCCCCTTGGGCAAACCATTTCGATCCAGCAGCGCCTGTACATCATCCAGATCCCCGGCTTTCCCAACCGGCCCCAAGCGAACACGATAAACCTCACGCGCGCCCTCTTTGACGGTCGTCACCTCCACCAAGATATCGCTGCCGATCGCTTCACGTACATTGCGCGCAATCGTATCCGCCACCACCATACTTTGATACGCACCCACCTGAAGTCGTCGATAGCCCTTTCCATGATGCTCACGCCAATCGTCTCTTCCAACGATGTCGATGTGCTCCAGACGCACCCTCGCCGTACCCTGCTGATCAAAACCCAAACGGACAGCCGCGCCATAGGAGAGATCAATAAGACGATCGTCGACAAAAGGACCTCGATCGTTGACTCGAACGATCATGGACGCCCCGTTGTCTAAATTTGTCACGCGCAGGAAGGAGGGTAACGGCAGAGTTTTGTGAGCTGCCGTCGCTTTATAAACATCAAACCTCTCGCCGTTAGACGTCGCACGGCCTTGGAACTTCATACCATACCAGGACGCTATTCCCTCCTCTGTATAGCCTTTAGCACTAACCATCACCGCATACTGCTGACCGAAAACCTCATACGGGCTTTTATTTCCCACAGGTAAAATGGGATCTGCCGTCGGTACCGCGTCGAGCACTGCAGCGGCTGAAATAGGCGGTGGCTGATAATCTGAAATAACCGGGGGAGAGCCGCGGCAACTGACTAAAAAAATAAGCGCAAGCGCCGCATAACCGCCTTTCACAACATGCGTGCCCGAAGTGCCCCGCTTAGCTGATGCACCGCCATCGCGTACATAGCGCTGTGATTGTAACGAGTGATCACGTAAAAGTTGTGAAGGCCCAGCCAATATTCATCGCCCTGCTTTCCCTCAAATTTAATCGGGGTAACCAACGCAGTCCCAGTCACCTCTCGAGCGGGGACAAGCCCTTGCTCGGTAACGGCAGCAACACTCATCTTGGGCTTCAATCCAGCATCAAACAAGGAGACGTCGCCTGTGAAACTCGCAGCAGTGATGACGTCCTCGCCCGGCCTCCACCCATGCGCCACAAAATAATTCGCCACACTCATAATCGCATCGTTGGGATTGGTCCAAATATCAATCACGCCATCACCTTCAAAGTCTTTAGCGTATGCCTGATAACTCGATGGCATGAATTGGCCCAGACCCATAGCGCCCGCATAAGACCCCTTGAGCTCACCCACAGGCAGCTCGGCTCGGTAGGCGAGCTCCAAAAAGATCTCGAGTTCTTTGGTAAAGAACGTCGAACGGCGGGGGTAATCAAACGCGAGTGTCGAAAGCGCATCAACCACACGATAACTCCCGGTAATGCGCCCGTAGTAAGTTTCAACGCCAATAATCGCGACAATGATCTCCGCAGGCACGCCGGTTTCGGCTGAAACACGGTCGAGCGCAGACCGATTAGACTGCCAAAACGCCACCCCCTCTTGAGTTCGTCGGTCCGTTAAAAAGATATCTTGGTAGGCTGACCACGGCTTACTCTTCTCAGCGGGACGCGCAATTGCCTTGAGAATACTCTCTTGTTTTGTCGCTTCAGCAAGCGCCGCATCGATCCACAGGCGATCGACACCGCGTGCCGATACGCGATCAGCAAGCGCCGCGGCGCTCGGATGACTGCTGTAATCTGCGACAGCACTCATAGGCACAACGCCCATTAACACCGCCAATAAAAATCCCATTTGTCGAATCACTTTACCCTCCGCTCCCAGTTAACGCATTTTTTACTCACCATCAGGTTGCCGCCGTTATCGCATGGCCTGTGTTACCGAATGCTCGGTTGAAATGGCCATTAACATACCAAACGCAATCATCATAGACACCATGGCCGTTCCGCCCCAACTCACCATAGGCAAGGGAACACCCACGACCGGTAACAGTCCAGAAACCATACCAAGATTAACGATGAGCCCAAAAAAGAAGGTCGCAATCAGGGCGCCTGCAAGGAGTCGCGCAAAACTAGACTGCGCCTGCCACGAAATAATGAGCCCACGCACCAAAATAATGCCATAAAGTAAAAAGAGGAGCGCCACACCACGGAACCCGAACTCCTCGGCCAGTACGGCGATAATGAAGTCGGTGTGCCCCTCAGGCAGAAAATCCAACTGCGCTTGACTCCCTTGCTTCCAACCTAGGCCTTCCCATCCGCCAGAACCAATCGCCGTTTTAGATTGAATAATGTTCCACCCGGCACCCAGTCGATCGGACTCCGGGTTGAACAAGGTCAGCACACGTTGCTTTTGATAATCCTTCAGGACGAACAGCCACGCGGGCCAAATCGACAGACCTGTCAAAAACAACATCGACAGGATATAGCGCCACTGAATACCTGCCATGAAAATCACCGACAACCCGCTGATGGCAACCAGTAAGGATGTCCCCAAATCAGGCTGTCCAAGAATTAAGAGTGAGGGCAGCGCAACCATCAGAAATGCAATCAATAGTTCACGTCGTGCAGGGGATAACGCTTTTTTTGATAACCACCACGCCACCGCGAGCGGCATTGCCACTTTCATCACCTCTGACGGCTGAAATCGAATGAAACCAAGATCCAACCATCGTTGAGCGCCCTTTGCACCGACACCAAAGAACGCGACACCAATCAACAGCGCGACTGTGATCGAAAAAATATAAGGTGACGCCCCTTTTAATGTGGCCACCTTCAACTGCGCAGTGACCAGGAGGACAAAAAAAGCGACGCTCAGATTACGAATTTGCGTCATCATCATTGTGTCGGATTGCCCACTTGCGCTGTAGAGGACAAACAACCCGCTTACACTGAGTACAACCAGTGGGAGCATGAGCCAGAGGTCAATGTGAAGCGCATGCAGAATGCGCGTGCGCGAACCAAGCTCGCGAGACGACACGTGCGCGTTGCGAGAAAAATCATTGCTCATTTTGTTTCATCCAGTAATCGAGCATTGCGCGCGCCACGGGATATGCGGCGCTGCCACCCCCTGTATTTTCCGTTAAAACCGCAACGACAATCTCAGGATTCTCTGCAGGCGCAAACCCAATAAACCACCCATGCTCGCGTTGGTATTCTGACAAAATATCTTCGTCATAAGTGGCGTCTTGAGCAATACTGACCACTTGCGCGGTGCCCGTCTTTCCCGCAACGCTATAAGTGATTCCCCTGCGCATTCCAGCAGCAGTTCCGCGCGGTGAGAACACCGTGTCGACCATGCCTGCAACGACCTCGTTCCAATAGTCTGCTGGCGCAGTTACATCAAGCAACGGCTCGAGCGGCAGTACAGCCCCTGCGACCGATGCAACTAATTTGGGTTTATAGGCAGTACCGCGGGTTGCCAAGGCGCTGGTCGCCACCGCCAATTGCAGGGGCGTTGCCAGCATGTAGCCCTGACCGATACCGACAATCAACGTTTCACCGCCGTACCAATTGCTGCCGATCACTCGCTTTTTCCAGTCGGAGCTAGGCAATATGCCGCGCTTTTCGCTAGGCAGGTCGACACCCGTCAAACTTCCTATACCAAAATCATCGAGCGATTCGGCAAGCGCGTCAATGCCCAGCCGATGCGCGAGATCGTAGAAATAAACATCACAAGACTGCGCGATCGACTCTCTTAAATTCATGTCGTCCGCATGCCCCGTACCGCGCAAGCGGAGAATCCAATCGCGGTATCTGCGAGGGTCTCCGGGAAGCGAGTACCAACCCGGGTCGGCGATGCGCGTATCAATACTAATCACGTTCCGATTGAGGCCTTGAAGGCCCAGCATCGGTTTAATAGTTGATGCCGGTGGGTATTGACCCTGAATCACTCGATTAAGCAATGGTGAGTCACGCGAATCTCGTAACACCGCGTAATCGTCAAAACTAATTCCGTTGACGAACTTATTAGGGTCGTAGCGCGGGTTTGAGAAGGCCGCCAAAATACCACCGTTGCTGGGATCGATCGCCACCACCGCACCGCGCATACCACCCATTGCTTGAGCCACGGTTCGCTGCAGCCCAAGGTCGAGGTGCAAGGAGAGCTCAGACCCGGCAATCGGCTCAATCCGATCAATGACGTCCAGTTCGACGCCACGCGCATTAGTTTCTACTCGACTAACACCTAACCCACCTCTGAGGACGTCTTCGTAATAAGCCTCAAGCCCCACTTTTCCGATATGGGCAATCCCACGATACTCGTCTTTTTTTGTGTCATCTACGTCGTCTATGCCAATACGGCCAACGTAGCCCAGCGCATGACCCACGAGGTCACCCTCGGGGTAATACCGGGTCAATTCCGATGCCACAGACACCCCAGACAAGCGGTGCTTGTTCACCGCAATCAGGGCCCGATCTTCATCCGAGAGCCGATACTTAATGGGGACCGGACTCATGGCTCGATGACGCTTTCGCGCATCTAAAAAAAGCGCAACGTCTTGGTCAGAAAGACCCAGGAGATCCTGCAAGTTGGTCAGCGTTTGTGCTAAATCATCAGCGCGCTCAGGCGTAATCGCGAGCGTAAACGAGGGTTGGTTAATAGCAAGAAGACTTCCATTCCGATCGACAATAACACCACGTGTTGGCGCAACGGTTCGAACGGCAATACGATTTCGATCTGACTGCGCGCGATATTGATCGTTTTGGAGGACCTGTAGAACGAAGTAGCGGTACAACAGTCCAGCCATGACGAGCAGCATCATCAGCGCCAACACGACAATTCGCCCGTGAACGATGCGAGTTTCGCGAGCCCAATCCTGCATCTGATTTAGCTGACGTACCATTAAGATTCAATCCTGCGACCCGACATCACTTTGCCATACGCATTCTTTTTACGCTCGATGATAAGGGTGTCCCGCATTAATAGACCACGCCCGATAAAGCTGCTCTGCAAGAATCACCCGCACTAGGGGATGTGGCAAGGTAATGCGTCCCAGGGACCATCGCGCGACGGCCCGCGTCTTGAGGGTAGGATGCAGCCCGTCAGGGCCTCCAATAATAAAGACAACCTTTGCCCCTTCGACCTGCCAGGAGGACAGTGCGTCAGCAATGCGTTCGGTGGACACCGACTTCCCATCGATGTCTAACGCCACCATTAGCTCTTGAGGCTTCAACCGCCGCTCAATCGCTGAGGCTTCATCCAGCATACGAAGCTCTGCTGTATCGCGAGTGCGTTTCGATGCGGGCAGCTCCACCCACTCAACCGGCAACTCTCGTGGCATGCGCTTGAGATACTCATCAGAGCCCTCGGTCACCCAACTGGGCATACGGGTGCCGATGGCAATGACACGCATGGGTCAGTTCCAGACCTCGGAGCTGTAGTCTTCCGGTGCCGTCAGTTCGGGCTCACCCGACCAGAGTCGCTCCAGATCATAAAAACTGCGCGCAGCAGGCTGCATGACGTGAACGACCACGTCACCCAAATCCACCAACACCCAGTCTGCATCGCGCTCTCCTTCGACACCCAGGGGAAAACAACCGGCCTCTTTCGCCTTGACCACCACGTTATCGGCAAGTGACTTCACATGACGAGAGGAATTGCCACTGGCGACGACGAGGAAGTCCGTCACGGAGCTTAAGTCGCGTACGTCCACAATTTTGGTGTCAACGGCTTTGAGATCATCGAGCGCATCGACCACGAGGTCGGTGATGGTAGAGTCTATGGGGGTCAAGGATTCGCCTCAGCTTGGCTTGGAATAGCGTAAAGATTGTGTTGAGTAATATACTCTAAAACGGAGTCTGGAATCACCTCTGACACGGGACTGCCTAACTCAATAGCCGCCCTAATCGCTGTCGATGAAACATTAACAAGTGAACATTCTACACGTGACACCCCCCCACATGGTGACTGATGTAACGCTTCCAGCGACATTTCATGATCACTCCACCATGCCGTCACTGTATCGGGTACTGCCGGGAAAATACCGGGGCGACTGACGACGACCAAGTGTGCGTAGTGGAGAATCTCTTGCCAACGCGACCACCGCGTAAGCGACGGGAGCAAATCGTCTCCCATTATGAAATGCAGTGAGGCCTGCAGGCCCAGCGCCTCGCGTAACTCTTTAAGACTGTCGATGGTATAAGACGGCCCTTTTCGACTAAGCTCCCTCAAATCAAGGTCGAGCTCCGGATCAGATGCTACTGCCCGCTCTAACATTGCCGCACGATGTTCGGCACTGGCCGAGTGCACGCCTTTCAGCGGGGACTGCGCAGCAGGCATGAGCGCCATACGATCGAGTTTAAGTGCTGCCTTAACATCGTTAGCAACACTCAAATGACCGCAGTGGACAGGGTTGAAGCTCCCCCCCATGACGCCTATGCGATATTTAACGCCGTGTTTGGCCATTACCCAGAACCACGTATTTCTGGCTCGTCAGGCCCTCCAGACCGACAGGGCCACGCGCGTGAATTTTGTCCGTGGAAATACCAATTTCTGCACCCAATCCGTACTCAAACCCGTCGGCAAATCGGGTTGATGTATTGACCATTACTGAACTGGAATCAACCGCGCGAAGAAAACGCATGGCACTCGCGTGACACGCTGTGACAATGCCATCCGTGTGTCCGGAGCCGAACGTCGAAATGTGCTTAACCGCGTGCTCGAAATCATCAACAACCTTAATGGACAAAATCGGCGCCAAATACTCTGTCACCCAGTCCTCGTCAGAAGCCGGATTACACGCTTGAGACAATATTGCGCACGTTTTTTCGCAACCTCGCAATTCAACCCCCTTCGCCACCAATGGCGCTGCAATACTGGGCAGCATTGACGCAACCTCAGCGTCAACTAACAAGGTCTCCATGGTATTGCACGTACCGTAACGATGGGTCTTCGAATTCACAGTGAGCTCAGTCGCCATGGACACATCGGCCTCGGAGTGGATATAGAGGTGGCAAATGCCATCCAGATGTTTGAGCACGGGTACCGTGGCCTCGGCGGCGACTCGCTCAATGAGTCCCTTGCCTCCACGCGGCACGACCATGTCAACCAAACCGCTCAAACCTACAAGCGCCGAGACGGCCGCTCTGTCGGTGGTATCAATAACTTGAACCACCTCCTCCGGCAAACCAGCCTCCGCAAGCCCTGCTTTTATGCAGGTCGCAAGCACAAGGTTAGAACGAATCGCCTCAGATCCGCCGCGCAACAGTACCGCGTTACCCGACTTTAAACACAAGCTGGCCGCATCGATCGTCACATTGGGTCGCGACTCATAAATAATTCCAATGAGACCCAAAGGCACCCGCATTTTCCCAACTTGAATTCCTGACTCCATGGGCCTTAAGTCCTCGACACCACCAATCGGATCAGAAAGCGCCTGAACAATGGACAGCGACGTCATCATTGCGTCGATGCGCGCCTCTGTAAGTTCCAGTCGATCAATTAATGCAAGGTCCAGACCCTTCCTCTGCGCACTCAGAAGATCCTCGGCATTCGCCGCCAGTAGATCGGTCTTGCGCGCTTTGACCTGAAGGGCGATGGCCTGAAGAGCGGCATTGCGAGTTGAGACCGGAGAGTTGGCTAACGAAACAGACGCGTGTTTTGCAGCCGTAGCAAGCTCGGTAACGTGCTGATGAATGGACACCCTAATAACTCCCTAGTGATTGCCCACCATTATACGGCATGATGTAAATTGTTTGTTGACAATAGTTCTCATTAACATTACGTTTCTCACATGTATGTATGTATCTGTAAAGGCGTAACCGACAGAGCAATCCGAGAACAGGTTGCGGCCGGTGCTCGCTCGCTTGCCGAAGTGAGTCGCGTCACGGGCTGTTCTACACAATGTGGTAAGTGCTCATGCTTCGCAGAATCGCTTGTCAGCGAGGCTGTTCACAGAGGCGTGCATATGCAGGCCGCTCGCCAGTCCTAAATGCGAGTGCGGTTGCGAATCGTTCACATTATCTTTTCCTTATAAAACAACAAGTTACGCTTTTTTAAATGCCGATATTTCGGTATAGTCCCGCTTGAAATTTAACTACAGTGGAGACGGCCCAATGAAAGGCAACCCAGACGTTATTCGATACCTCAACAAAATTCTCTACAACGAGCTCGTGGCGATTAACCAGTACTTCCTGCACGCTAAAATGTACAAGGATATGGGCCTAACGGAACTCGCAGAACACGAGTACCACGAGTCGATTGACGAAATGAAGCACGCAGACGAACTCGTCGAGCGGATTTTATTTCTCGAGGGCTTTCCTAACCTTCAAGATCTTGGAAAGCTGCGTATCGGTGAAACCCCAAGAGAGATGCTGGAATGCGACCTTCAACTCGAACACGTGGCCCATGACGATTTGAAGGCGACTGTGAAGTGCTGTGAAGAAGTCGGAGACTACGTGTCCCGTGATCTCGCCAAGCGAATTCTCGACGCCGAAGAAGACCACATCGACTGGCTAGAGACACAGCTGTCCTTGATGGACCGGGTCGGCGAACAGAACTACTTGCAAACGGCCATGAAAACCGTGAAGCCCTCAGACAGCTGAGAATCGGGGGCTTCGAGGTTATGACTCGGAGCCACCCTCCCCAACAACGATCTCGCTCAACTCACCACTGTCACCCAAGTCACAGACGATGTCGCAGCCCCCGATCAACTCGCCATCCACCCAGAGCTGAGGGAACGTCGGCCAGTTACCGTACGTCGGAAGATTGGCTCTTATCTCAGGATTACTCAGAATATCGACGTAGGCAAATTTCTGCCCGCAGGCCATAAGCGCCTGTACAGTCCGCGCCGAAAATCCGCATTGCGGCTGATTTGGGGAGCCTTTCATATAAAGGATTACACGATTGCTCTCGATCTGATCCTTAATGGTCTCCATAATGTCCATTGCTAATCTCCACGCTGTGTATTTCTGATAGTAAATGAATCAAGCGACAGAGTTTACCAGAAAGCGGCTCGCCGTTAGTCTTTCATCGTCGAATTAAAAGGTTTCTCTCATGTCAGCGATCATGCCGACCTACGGTCGATTACCCGTTTCCTTTGCCTCTGGCGATGGTGCGTACTTATTCGATCAAAAAGGGCTGCGTTACATAGACGCGCTCTCCGGGATTGCGGTGACGAACATAGGACACTCTCACCCCAACGTAACGCGTGCGGTTCAAGAACAAGCCGAAACCCTCATTCACACATCTAACCTTTATGGCATTCCTCAACAGGAGCGTCTGGCGGCAGAGCTGACGCAGCTCACCGGCATGGAAAACGTTTTCTTTTGTAATTCGGGTGCCGAAGCAAATGAGACGGCGATTAAGGTTGCGCGTCGACACGGCCGTAAAAAGGGCATAGAAACACCCCATATCATCGTTCTTGAGGGTGCTTTTCACGGGAGAACGATGGGCGCACTCTCCGCGACCGGTAATACCACGATACAAGAGTCATTCAAACCGCTACTGCCCGGATTCATTCGAATTGCGCGCAACGATATCGATGCTTTGGAAAAGCTTGCCAAAAGCCGCGATGACATTGTTGCCATACACGTCGAGCCGATACAGGGTGAGAGCGGTATATGGCCTCTCAGTCCATCGTTCTTAACCCGAGCCCGCGAGCTCAGCGACGCTAAAGACTGGCTACTGAGCTTCGATGAAGTGCAATCGGGCAATGGACGCTGCGGGGCGCTCTATGTCTTTCAGCGCCTGGGGATAACGCCTGATATTTTAGCCACCGCTAAAGGGCTGGGTAACGGCCTCCCAATTGGCGCGTGCATGACCCGAGGTCGCGCGAGAGAG